>Ga0209025_1000685_pt1 | contig 58093 bp, 61 predicted proteins | sample AraplaMF_Col_mLB_FD_184256 | JGI IMG/M metagenome (GOLD analysis project Ga0209025, IMG submission 184256) | Arabidopsis root microbial communities from the University of North Carolina, USA - plate scrape MF_Col_mLB (SPAdes) (version 2) | ecosystem: Host-associated > Plants > Roots > Endosphere... | reverse complement strand
CCCCAGGGCAGCAGGTAGCCCATGAAGGCTTCGGCCATCAGGCACAGGAAGATCGCGCAGCCGAACACCCAGATCAGCTCGCGCGGCTTGCGGTAGCTGCCGTACATGAGGCCGCGGAACATGTGCAAATAGACCACCACGAAGAACGCCGACGCGCCCGTCGAGTGGATGTAGCGGATCAGCCAGCCCCATGGCACGTCGCGCATGATGTACTCGACCGATGCGAACGCCTGGTTCGCGTCGGGCTTGTAGTGCATGACGAGGAAGATGCCGGTGACGATCTGGATCACGAGGACCAGCATCGCCAGCGAGCCGAAGATGTACCAGAAGTTGAAGTTCTTCGGCGCGTAGTACTTGCCCCACTGATCGTTCCACAGCTTGGTCAGCGGGAAACGGTTGTCGACCCAGTTCAGCAGCTTGGCGCTGGCCGGGGCGTTGGGGGAGATTTCGTGGAATTCAGCCATGTTCTTCTTCTGCCTCAGGCCTTCTTGGAGTCTTCACCGATCAGGAGCTTGGTGTCCGACAGGTACATGTGCGGCGGCACAGGCAGGTTGTCGGGCGCGGGCTTGTTCTTGAAGACGCGGCCGGCCAGGTCGAACGTGGAACCGTGGCAAGGGCAGAGGAAGCCGCCTTCCCAGTCGTTGGGCAGCGAGGGCTGCGGGCCGGACTGCAGGCGGTCCACCGGCGAGCAGCCGAGGTGGGTGCAGATGCCGACCACGACCAGAACGTCGGGCTTGATCGAGCGGTGCTCGTTCTGGGCGTACTTGGGCGTGAATTCGTCGGGATGACGCTTGGACTGCGGGTCCGCGAGCTGCGCATCGAGCTTCGGGAGCTCGGCGATCTGCTCCGGGGAGCGCTTGAGGATCCAGACCGGCTTGCCGCGCCACTCGACGGTGACTTTCTCGCCGACCTTCAGGCCGGAGATGTCGACCTCGACGGCAGCGCCGGCGGCCTTGGCCTTTTCGGAGGGCTGGAACGTGCTGACAAAGGGAATCGCGGTGGCCACGCCTCCCACTGCACCGGCACAGCCGGACGCGATCAACCAGGTCCGCTTGCTTGTGTCGATCCGGGGGGAGCCGGCGGTCATGTCACTCATGGGGATCCTCTATCTTCTTCGCTGGAGCAGGGTCAACCGACGATTGTAGCGGGGCGCAACGTGCGAATTCAACGGTTGCAAGACCGCGCGGTCGCGCGAATGACGCTCCGATCCGACATCGGCGGGGTGCCGTCCGCTCGTGATCGATGGGCTATCGATGAACGGAACGAGCGCGCGCGAAAGCGCCCGCGGCTTGCGACCGCGGGCGCTTCACGAGGGGAGATTCAGTTCAGCAGGCCGTGCTGCATCGCTTCGCGAACGGCTTGCGTGCGCGACTTGACCGCGAGCTTGCGGTAGATGCTCTTGGCGTGGAACTCGATCGTGTTGATCGAGAGATAGAAGGCCTCGGCGATCTGCCGATTGCTCCAGCCCTGCGCGATCAGGTTCAGCACCTTGAGCTCGCTGACCGAGAGCACGGACTTCGGCGCTTCGGTCTCGGCGGCGGCCGACGGCACCTGCGTGCTGCTGCTGGCCGGCGCGCGGCGCGGCGTGCCGAACATGCGTTCGAGCACGCAACGGGCGACGCGCGGGTCCATGGCCGCACCGCCGCGTTCGAGCGAGCGCAGCAGGAAGACCAGTTCGGTGTCGAGCGCATCGGTGAGCAGGTAGCCCGCCACGCCGGCCGAGACCGCGGCGCGCACGCGCTGGGTATCGGGCAGCGCCGAGACGGCGATGCGCTCCATGTGCGGGTGCGCTTCGCGCAGATGCAGGATCGTCGAGACACCGCCGTCCTCGGGCAGGTCCATGCCGACCAGCGCCAGCGAGCATGAACTGCGCGCCAGGATCTCGCGGGCCTGGGCGCACGAGCGGGCGACCAGCACGCGGGCTCGGGGCTCGAGCACCGACACGACGGTCCGCAGACGCTCGGTCACTTGCAGATCGTCATGGACGATCAGCACGCTCTGGAACTTCGAATTCCTCGCCATCACGCTGGCGTCGGTCTTTTCCAACAGAATTTCCACCTTGGGTCTCCCGGTGCGGCAACTGGGTTGCGGGTCTGAAAAAAGTTAACGTTGGTATACGCAAACGCAGGATCGATGCCTGCGTGGTGCGCTGGAGCCAACAACCCGCGCTCAAGGCATCTAAGCGGTTGATTTCATTGGTCTTTTTTGATGCGAGTTTGGCCAACTACCCCCGGAACACGGTGGATTTCGAGCGTTTCGGATGCCTCGTTACGGTCGACGTCACGCCTGTCGCTACGTAACATCAGATGCGTAACCTTTTTCACGGATGCGGCCCGCATCGGGTCACAGAGAAGAAACCGAGTGCAAACGGGTTGCGACCCACTTTCAATGCTGCTACTCTCGAATCGATTGCCTAAAAAATCTTTGAGAGGATCCCTTATGAAGACCAACCAACTGCTTGCAGCTGTCGTCCTGTCCGCCCTGGCGGCCTCGTCGGCGTTCGCTCAGACCGCTCCTGCTGGCGGCAACACCGCCACCAACAACGCGCAAGGCAGCTTCACGGATGGAGAGAAGATCGCTGCTGCTGCAGGCGCGGCTCTGTTCGTCGCAGCCGTGAGCGGCAACGGTGGCAATTCGGGCGGCGGCTTCGGCCTGATCCCGGGTACGGGCACCAGCGGCACAGGCACTACCGGCACCCGCTGATGCCGCGGGCCCTCCTTCAGGGAGGGCATTCGCTGAGAAGTCCCCGCGTCGGTGCAGCCACGCGACTTATAAAATGTTGCCTATTGGCAACGTTTTTTTTGGGCGTTGGCGGTTGTTCTTCCGGTTCTTCGGCGATGTTGGATGCGGCACGGATCCTGTACCGAGGACAGCCAGTCTCGCAAAATTCGCCCAACTTCAATCCCAATTTCGCCTACCTGCGAGCTCAAATCGCCAATCGCACCATTTACATGGTGCTTGGCTACATCGACCAGCATCCGGAGGGGCCGGTTGAGGTGTGGTACAGCGGTAGCGGCGAGGTCATCCGGCTCTTGAATGGAAGGCTTGTCGGCAGCACAGGGCTTTCTACCGATTGGCGAGCGACTCGTTTTTCCCGTTGGCCCGCTTGGCCTGATGCCTTTGCGCCTTCGTCGCAAGACGCCACCCCACAGCGCTATTTACGCGAGCGCGATCTGATGCCTGGGTATCGGTTTGGTATTCGTGATGAGATCATCCGGGCTCCGATTCCTGCACCTGCGAATTCTGCGATTGCCGGCGTTGATGCTCAATCGCTGAGCTGGTACGAGGAGCGCAGCGTAACCCGCCCTAGTTCCGCCTCACTCCCCGTTGCTCGCTTTGGTTTGTCGAAAAAACCGGGTGCTGCGAGGACCGTCGTGTACTCCGAGCAGTGTATTTCCAATGATTTGTGTATGAGCTTCGAGCGGTGGACTCCTTCCATGCCAGCAGCCAGTACCTCGCCCAGTGCTGGTGAATGAACACCTCGGTCCGCTTCTCCTTGCCCCCTCCCTGGCCCCGCCGCATTGCGGTGGCATGCGCACTGATGGCCGGATGCTCGGCCATGGCGCAGCAGTCAGAACCGTCGGCATCCAGCGCCAACAACAAACTGACGGATGCAGATGTCCGGCCTGGCGAGCGTTTCAGCACTTGGCTGCTACGTCAGCCGGCCGAAATGGCGACATCAGGTCTATCTTGGCGAGTGCCTGAGGAACGGCTCGCGCAGCAATTTCTTAAAAACACGCTGCTGACCCGCCTTGAAGCCGATACTCGCCGCGCGCCGCGTTCGGAGCAGGTGGAGCGACTTCAGCTCATCAATTGGCTTCAGGGCCTTCCTGTCACCGGGCGAGTCGCGCTGGGCATCGTCGACCCGCGTTGGCTGGAAACGCACCCTGAGGAAAATCCGGTGCTTTCTGCGGGACAGTTGTTTGTAGCCGGTCCTCGCGACCTTCGCACAGTCGTCGTGCTACGTCCGAACGGCCAACTTTGCAGGGTGCGTCACGAGGCAGGCTACCGGGCCGCGGATTATCTTCAGGCGTGCAACTTGTCCGGTGCCGACTGGGCCTGGATTGCCCAGCCCGACGGCCGTACCGCCCGTGTTGCCATCGCCGCCTGGAATGCACAGCCCTCGGAAGAACTGGCTCCCGGTTCATGGATTTGGGCACCGCCGCGCACGATGCCCGACCTTGTTGCGACCTCGGAGGGGATGATCAAATTCCTGGCGACCCAAGGACCATCACCGCAGGAAGCCAGCGAACCGACGCCAGCGAATGCCCCCGCCCCATCGAGCTCTGCGTTGGGACCCGAGGCCGCCTCGAGTTCGGCGGCCATGTCGCCCCCCCCCTCCTCCGCGTCGTCCGTGCGAAGCATCGCGTTCGAGCCGCGACCAGAGCCGAAGACCTTCCGGGTGAGCAGCAGTGATTGGGGCGAGATCGGCTTGCTGCAGACTCCTACGGCCCGCATGGGCGAGGTGGGTGACTTTCGATTGTCCCTGTCGCATGTCGCGCCCTACACCAGACTGAACTTCATGTTCCAGCCGCTGGAATGGTTCGAAGGGGGCTTTCGATACTCATCGATCAACAATCGCATCTATGGCGCCGGCCTCAGCGATCAGGATTACAAAGACAAGAGCATCGACTTCAAGGTTCGTTTAGCAAAAGAGTCGGCCTATGTCCCTCAACTCGCGCTCGGCTTTCGCGACTTCGGCGGTACGGGCCTCTTTTCCTCCGAGTATCTCGTCGCGAGCAAGCGCTACGGCGACTTCGATTTCAGCCTTGGCATCGGCTGGGGAAATCTCGGTAGCAGCGGAAACGTCAAGAATCCACTGACCGCGCTCAGCAGTCGTTTTCGTGTGCGCCCCGGCAGTACTGCAGACACTGGTGGACAGACAAACTTTGGGAGCTTCTTCCGCGGCCCGGCCGCACTCTTTGGCGGCGTCGAGTGGCGCACGCCATGGGACCCGTTGACACTCAAACTGGAGTACGACGGCAACAACTACCAGCACGAACCACTGTCCAACAACCAACGCCAGCGCAGCGCTCTCAATGTCGGTGTTGAATATCGCTATTCGCCCACCCTCGCATTCAGTGCCGGCATCGAGCGCGGCAACAAAGTGATGTTCGGCGTGACACTGACGAGCAATCTCGCGAGGCTGAGCACGCCCAAGGTCGCCGACGCCCCCCTGCCCCGTTTCACACCTGAGCCACCCAAAGCCCCGCCAGGCTGGGCCACCACGGCCGCAGACATCGAGGCGCGCACGGAGTGGACGGTGCAGCGCATCGCACCGCAGGGCGACAAGCTGCATGTGTGGATCAGCGAAAGCATTACCGTCTACCGCGAAGCTCGCGTCGAGACAATCATCGCATTGCTGCATCGGGATGCACCTGGCGATATCAAGAACTTCGTGCTGCACTACCGTGAGCGCGGGCTCGCACTGCATGCGCAGGTCGTGAATCGCCAGGAGTGGATCGACGAACACTACAAAGCGCTCCGGCCAAGCGAGAAGCGAGCGATGAGCCAGCGCGACTACGCGCCGCCGATCGACAACAGCGAGGACCGCATGGGGGCGCTCCCGGCGATCTCGGCCACCGCCGCAAGTGCGGCAGTCAACGCATCGCCACAGTCCGCCGCCGCGACTTCCAGCAACGGCGCGATGGCTGAGCCAGCGAACATCAGCAACGGCACGCCGCCCCTAGCGCCCTGGGAGCGCAAGCGCGAGCGTTACGTTTTTGGCATAACGCCCAGCACCTCGCAGATCATTGGCGGCCCCGACGCCTTCCTGCTCTATCAGATCGGCATCCAGGCCACCCTTGAGTACCGATTCACGGACAGCACATGGTTCAATGGTGCACTCAACTGGCGCATGCTCGACAACTTCAACAAGTTCACATACACGGGCCCCAGCAATCTGCCACGCGTGCGCACCTTCCAACGCGAGTACGTTACCTCGAAGCGCTTGACCATTCCTGTATTCCAGCTCACGCATGTGGGCCGGCTTGCGGAAGACCAGTACTACAGCGTCTACGGCGGCGCGCTCGAGCCGATGTTCGCAGGTGTAGGCGCTGAGTGGCTGTACCGCCCCTCACGCAGCCGTTTCGCCATCGGCATCGATGTCAACCACGTACGCCAGCGAGCCTTTGAGCAAGACTTTGGTCTGCGCGACTACAAAGTCAACACGGGTCACGCCACGCTGTACTGGGACACGGGTTGGAACGGTGTGAGGGCCACCATCAGCGCCGGCCAATACTTGGCTGGCGACCGCGGCCTGACGCTCAACGTAAGCAAGGTTTTCGACAACGGTGTCGTGCTCGGCGCCTATGCCACCAAGACCAACGTATCGTCTCGCGAGTTTGGAGAAGGCAGCTTCGACAAGGGAATTTACGTGGCTGTGCCCTTCGACGCGATCCTCCCGCGCTCGAGCAAGTTCACAGCGGGCTTCACGTGGTCGCCGCTAACACGCGATGGCGGCGCGAAGCTCGGCCGCATCAACCCGTTGTACGACATGACTTCGATCCGAGATCCGAAGGCCTTCGTGTTCGGCCCACCCGAGAGCAATCCGCCGCGGGCCGGCGACAACATCCTCAACTTCGAACGCGCGCGTTGAAGATCACCGCCGCCAGCGCAGTCGCACTGGCGCTGAGCAAGGTGTTGTAAGCAACACCTGCGGATCGCTCGACTCGATTTCGCGACGTTGGAGGAGACTAGTACGGTCCAAGCTTTGTGAACTGACCTCGGGCACAAGTCTCGACCCAATGCCGACAAGCATGCCGCGTCACTACGCGACGACACGGCAGAGACATGATTCGATTCAGAAAGCCAATGCGGCTGGCGTCGTCAACCGCTGCTCTTCGCTTGCATTCGCAACCATTGCCATTGGCTCGGCGGCAAGCAGTGAGTCCTCGTCATCAGAAGCCGAATGAAGATTTTCAAGGTGCACCCAATCCACCACCTCTGAATGCGGCTGATACCCCGGCAGCATCTGTTTGAGCACGATCTTGAGCGCCGAAATATCACCACGGTCGAGCGTCCCTCTGAGCGTAGCGAACAAGCGCCACAGATCCTCCACTGGCGGGCACGGTTCGTGCGCTTTCATCACGCGTGGATGCAGCGTTTGCATCACGTTGTCCCCGATCAGCAATTCCTCGTAGAGCTTTTCTCCAGGACGCAGACCCGTCACAGAGATTTCGATATCGCCCTCGGGCGTGCGCTCGTCACGCACGGTACGACCGGAGAGTTCGACCAAGCGCCGAGCAAGGTCGATGATGCGCACTGGCTCTCCCATGTCGAGCACGAACACATCGCCCCCCTGCGCCATGGCTCCAGCTTGAATCACCAGTTGCGCTGCCTCGGGGATGGTCATGAAGTAGCGGGTGATCTCCGCATGCGTGAGCGTGATCGGACCACCCTCCTCGATCTGACGGCGAAACAGTGGCACCACCGAACCACTCGAACCGAGCACGTTGCCGAAGCGAACCATGGAAAAGCAGGTGTGTGACGCTTGTTGCGCCAACCCCTGAAGCGCCAACTCGGCTACGCGTTTGCTCGCCCCCATAATGTTGGTGGGCCGAACTGCCTTGTCGGTACTCACCAGCACGAAGCGCCGCACTTGGCATTCCATCGCGATCTGCGCTGTCGTCAGCGTCCCCAGCGCGTTGTTGCGCACGCCCTCCACGGGGTTGTGCTCTACGAGTGGCACATGCTTATAGGCAGCCGCATGAAAGACCGTGTCGGGCCTCCATGTGTGCATGATCTCTCTGAGCCGCACGGCGTCGCGCACCGAGCCGAACAAGGGAATCACCTTCACTCCAGGCGCCAATGCCTCGAGCTCCTGGTGGATCGCATAGAGCGCGAATTCGCTCACCTCGATCAGAAGCAACTTCGACGGTGCGAGCTGCACGATCTGGCGGCACAGTTCACTACCGATCGAGCCACCAGCCCCAGTCACGAGGATCACTTGGCCACGAATGTTCCGATGAAGCAAATCGTCGACGGGGACCACGGGGTCACGACCCAGCAGGTCCTCGATATCGATCTCGTGAAGATCCTGCACCTGCACCCGACCATGAGCGAGGTCGACCAGTGCCGGCAATGTGCGCACGTGCAGACGCAATGGAATCAGCTCATTCAAGATCTCCACTCGCCGCGTACGAGTGGTCGATGGAATGGCCAGCAACACGTCGGTGATGCCTAGCGTCGCGGCATTGCGGCCAAGCCATTCGGGCGATTGGATCCGCACTCCGTTGAGCGTACTGCCCTGCAGGTGACGAGCGTCGTCAATGAAAGCACGCACCACCATTTCGCGGGTCTGCGCGAGCGCAGCCGCGAGTTGCAGGCCCGCGCCACCAGCACCATAGATCACCACCTGTGGAAGCGCCTTTCTGTCGATCGCACTCATGTACATGCCTCCGAGCCAGTAGCGCGCCATGGCACGCAAGCCTCCAACACAAAGAAAAAGCAGCAACGGGACCAACAGGCCCACAGTACGGGGAACGGTAGGCACGCCCACGACCGTGAAGATCAGCCCGTAGGGCAAGCCGAACAGCGCACAAGCCCGCACGATTGCCATGAGCGCCGGCGCACCTGCGTGGCGGAAGATTGCACGATACAAACCGAAGACGGTAAACAACGGCAACGCCAACAGGACCGCCATCACAGCCGCCCACCATTGCAGCCCTCCAGGCGCTATCCATTGTTCGAACCGGAGGCTCAACGCGACCCACACACACAGCACGCAGAGCACGGCGTCCACGCTCAGTGCCAGCAGTCGCTTGGCCGCACGCGGCAAGGCGAGCAACTGCGCCGCCATACGATTGATCACTCCAGACTCTCCTACCAATGCGCAGATGCCATTGTTTACGGTTGATTGTGCCCACTTGGGCGAACGCAATCCGCGCAATCCCTCATCAGCTTTGTGTATGAATGTGTCTCAAAGATGCTCATTTTCCTTCCCCTTTTCATGGGATGCGAGCCAAGAATGTTCGGACTTCGATCCCTCGCGGCCTGGCTCCGACCAGACGCTCGACGCGGGCAGCATCACTCTCTGTGCCCAGCGAGTGACCTAGCATGAAGGATTCCACCACTTCAGCCGCCACTCCATAAGCCAAAAGAACTACGTTCAAAAAGCTCAACCACATCGAATTCATGTTATGTCCAATCGCGAGCCCTCCCACCCCCACAACGAAGGGGTGACGACAGCTGAAAGCTTCATTTCCACGATCTATCGACAAGGTTAAGCATCGAGAGACTGGACCTGGGACGGCATGAAATCACCGTGATCGAAGACCATGCGGTGCTGCATGGCCTTCGTTATCCCGCGGCACGACTTTCGCCCGGTCGCAAGACGCTCGCTGACGGAACCGTGACGCCGTATCCCAAAGAGGAGCCTGCTTGCATCCATGCGCCGGCTCCGAGAACGGCGCCGCCCGCCATACCGGCCTTGACCCCCAGATGACCGAAGTTTTCGACCACGCAATCGTGATCCACGACAGCACCACAGTTCACAATGACACCCTCACCCAACCGCGCCTGCGTACCGACAATCGCTCCCGCCATCAACACCGAGCCGGGGCCGACAACAGCTCGAGGAGAAAGCAGTGCTGCGGGATGGACGATGGTCGCAAGCGTCAAACCAGTTTCCCGAACGCGTTGATGCAAGGCTCGTCGCACGGTGTTGTTTCCAATGGCGACAACCACTTCGTCGACCCGCCCCAAGAGCTCGGCCAACATTGAAGAGCTCCCCCAGACGGGAATGCCCCAAATGTCATGCTCGACGTCGGGTGCATCGTCAAGAAAGCCAGCCACCGCATGACTTACCCCGAGTTCCGCGGCCTCGGCGACGGCGCGACCATGCCCCCCTGCGCCGATGACCAATAGCCGTCTCATTGTTTCGGCTTCATTTCAATGAGAGACACCATCGCGCCTCAAAACTTTCAGGAACGTGAGCCAGATGATCTTGAGATCGAACGCCAGCGACTTCCGATGCAGATACTCCACATCCAACTTTACCTTCTCGGCAATAGGCAATTCATCTCGACCGTTGATCTGGGCCCAGCCCGTCAACCCCGGTACCAGTCGGTGTACGCCCTGCTCCGTCCTCAAGGCGATCAGATCATTCTGGTTGTAAAGCGCGGGGCGCGGCCCCACCAAGCTCATATCGCCGGACAGGATGCTCCAGAGTTGAGGTAGCTCGTCGAGGCTGCTTTTTCTCAGGAAGCCTCCAACCGGCGTCAAATGAGACTCGGCGGAAGCGAGCAAATGGGTTGCAACGGCCGGCGTACCCATGCGCATGCTTCTCAATTTTGGCATGCGAAAGATCTTGTTGTTCTGACCAACACGATCCGACCAATAAAGAGCCGGGCCAGGCGAACTCAAGCGAACCAGAAGTCCCAATATCAGCAAAGGCATAATAAACACCGTCAAGGCAGCCAGTGCTACAGCCATGTCAAAGCAGCGTTTCAGCATGATCTTTAGGATGATTATTTCGCTCGCGCACTATATTCAGCACCAGCCTTCTGCAAGGCTGCGACTGCGGAGACCGGCGGCATCCAATTCAGACAACGTCGCGCCTTCTCGGAGTCAACCAAGAGGGACCCACATAGCTGCGTATAAAGATCGGCTTTTCCGACCACCTTGGCGGCCGCACTCATGAATTCGGAGGAAAATTTGAAAGATCTTCGCCCCTTGTTCATGCCCACCGATATCTCATCGACGATCTGTCCGATCGAAAAATCGACTCCATCCGAAATGAGAAATACTTCATCGATGGGATTTGGGCTGTTGGCGCAAGCGACGATAAAATCCACGAGATTCTCGAGTGCAACCATGCTGCGCCTATTTTTTACACTGGCGAACGGCAATGGAACTCCCGACGAAATCAGTTTCAGAAGCCGTTGAAAGTTTCCAGGGGCATTCGCCGCATAGACTAACGGAGGACGAATCACCGTGCACTCCACTCCCGTTCCCTGCAGTATGAGTTGCAACTGCTTTTCCGCCCTCAATTTGGATATCGCATAGGCTGCGGTGGGCAACGGTTGACTGTCTTCGACGAATCGCTCTTCTCCTAGAGTCAAGGAGCCATTGACTCCTATCGAGCTCAGGAAGATGAACCTTCGTACGCCAGAGGCCAGGGCCTGCTTCGCTAGGCTCGCCGTACCGTCGACGTTGATGCGCTGAAAATCGGCTTCCTGTTCCGAACCAGTCCGTCTATCGTGCGCTTTTCCCGCAGCATGAATCACGACATCCACCCCTCGGAGCAACGGCATCCAGTCTGCAGCAGCACCGAGCTCCGGCGCAGTCTTGAAATGTGACCCCTCGTTGTCACCCAATGTCCTCAAACAGGCAACGAGATCGAACCCCTCGGAAAGCAATCGGCGAGCGAGCGCACTTCCGATAAAACCGGAGGCGCCAGTCAGCAAGACCTTCGGGCGTTCAATGGAGGACATCACGCACCTGCTGAAAGAACAGATCGAGCACCTTGTCCTCGTTGAAATGCTGTTGCAACACTTGTCGCGGCAACCCCTTCTTGAGCGCCAAGTCCTCGTCCGCAATACGATCGATCAACTCGGCCAGCGCCTGAGGATCTCCAGGCTCACAGTGCCAGCCGACGCCATGCTCATCGATGAGGCGCCAAACTTCCGAAGTCTTTTCCACGATGGCAAGCAGCGGCCTGTCCGCCGCCAGCGAGTAATAGGACTTGCTTGGCACGCCCAACCCGAGCATTCCCTTTTCCAAAGAAATCAACGCAACATCACAAGCAGCCAGTCCAATGTTTTTCTCTGCAGAAGGAATTCCTTCGTGATAGATAACATTCGACCTTGAGCTCACCTGGACAAATCTTTTTACACTTTCCGCCATCGCACCATCGCCGACAAACAAAAAAACAGCCTTCGGATTTCTTACATGCTCGATGGCAGCCAAAATATTATCTATACCTTGCAGTCGCCCGATGTTTCCAAAAAATTGGAACACGATACGCCCCTTCCAAGCGTCCTTGTCTGCGAAAAAAAACTCCTGCCGAGGAATTGGAAAAATTTCGCGATCTGAAGCCCAGTTCGGAACGAAGACTACCTTCTCCGCATTGCCGACTTTCGAACTCATGACTTCCTTCATGTCTCGCCCGATGACAAGCAGGCGATCGGCAGAAGCGTAAACCCTCGAAAAAAACAACGAGAGCGCACTGTAAGCAATTTGATCCTTTCGAACAATTCCCCCTGGCACCAAGTTTTCCGGGAATACGTCATGAACCAAAAGGACCCATTTGAATCGGAAGATGGCCTTGAGCAGCGGAATAACCGCCAAAAGCACTGCCGGATTCGTTCCGCTTAAAAGCACATCCCCTTTTCGTATCGAGCGGCAAATTCGCCAAGAAAATTTTAGCGTCAGGTTAATCTGACCCCAGAGTCTTGAGCGAAGGTCAATTTTGTTGAAAGCGCGTTGCACGAAGCGCAGATCCAGCACACCCAAGGGTACATCGCCGTGCTGTGCCTTCGGAGAGATAACACCAACCAGTTCTAATGATGAAAGTTTTTCGATTACCCTTTCCCAAATATACCCGGTTGAGTTTTGAGCTCCATGGATGTACTCAGATACGATGAATATTTTTTTCATCGAAATACTGGCAGGCAATCAATACTTCTTCCAAACCACACGACTCACGTAGTCCGTATAACTCTGGATAATGCGCAACACCTTGTCCGATACATTCGGCATGCTGTAGTCCGCCACCTGACGAAAGTCGCGTTGACTTCCCCTGCCTTGGGTTTCGAGAATGGCCAGCGCTTGGCGCACACGGTTTGCATCCAAACCAACCATCATGACTGCGCCTTCTTCCATACCTTCGGGCCGCTCGTGTGCTTCGCGTAGATTCAAGGCAGGGAAATTCAGGATGGAGGACTCCTCATTGATAGTCCCGCTGTCCGAGAGCACGGCGCGGGCAAACATCTGAAGCTTGACATAGTCGTGGAAGCCCAAAGGCTTGAGCAGCCGCACATTCGGATGAAACCGGGTGCCCGTCGCATCGATGCGTTTCTGCGTGCGCGGATGAGTCGAAACCACCACGGGTAAACCGTGGTCCTCGGCCACGGCATTCAACACCTCCACCAATCGTGCGAAGGAAGTTGGCGATTCGATATTTTCTTCCCGGTGCGCGCTCACGATGAAGTAGCGTGCTTCGCTGAGTTGTAACCTCGACAGGACATCGGACGCATCGATGTTTGGACGATAGTGAGTCAGAACCTCGAACATGGGACTGCCGGTCTTAATGACCAGGTCGGGAGGCAACCCTTCTCGCAACAAATATTCACGGGCAATTGAGCTGTAAGTCAAATTCACATCAGCGGTGTGATCAACGATACGCCGGTTTGTCTCCTCAGGAACGCGTTGATCGAAGCAGCGATTTCCCGCTTCCATATGGAAAATCGGAATCTTACGCCGCTTCGCCGGGATCACCGACAAGCAACTGTTCGTATCTCCCAGCACCAACATCGCCTCTGGCTGCTCCTCTACCAGAACCCTGTCGACAGCAATAATCAGATTTCCGATCGTGTGTGCTGCTCCAGTCGTGTCGACAGCACTATTAAGAAAATGGTCGGGCTTGCGGACCTTAAGATCCTCGAAAAAAACCTGATTGAGTTCGTAATCGTAATTTTGACCAGTATGGACGAGGACATGATCACAATGCTCGTCAAGCCGAGCCAAAACGCGCGAGAGCCGAATAATTTCCGGCCGAGTGCCAACAACACTCATGACCTTGAGTTTTTTCATGGGGACAGGAAACTGTGAGGTTTTAGATATCAAACCGGACAAGCATAAGTGTCGGGATTTGCTCGATCGAAGATTTCATTTGCCCAAAGCATCACGATCATCTCCTCCTCACCAATGTTCGTGATATCGTGGGTCCACCCTGGGACGGTTTCAACAACTTCCGCTTTGTCTCCGGCCGTCAAAAGCGTGTGCGTCTCGCCAGTCTGCATGTGCCGGAACTTGAAGCGCGCTTGACCCTTGATGACCAAGAACTTCTCCGTCTTCGTATGATGATAGTGACCACCACGAGTAATACCAGGATGGGCAGTAAAAAACGAAAACTGGCCTGAATCCCTGGTTTTGAGCATCTCAACGAATACCCCCCTCGGATCTCCATGCTGCGGAACCGGATAGGCGAAAGATTCGACCGGCAAATAGCTCACGTAGGTCGAGTAAAGCGCACGCGCCAACCCGGTCCCGACCCGCTCGGTCAGTAACGTTGAACGACTGTCCTTAAAAGCTTGAATCTGTTGCGCGATTTCCCCGACTGTCGATGAATAGGTCGGAGTGATGCGTTCGAAACCCTCGTCGTCCTGCATCGAGTCGGCTCCATCCATCAACTGGATGAATCGCGTCAATACGTCGTCAACATACACCATGGTTAGCACTGCCGCTGGATCGTTGACCTGAATTGGCAGGCCGCGTGCGACGTTATTGCAGAAGGTGGCCACGGCGGAGTTGTAATTAGGTTTGCACCACTTGCCAAAGACATTGGGCAATCTGAAAAGATGGACCCTTGTACCTTGCTCCGCTGCAAGCGATTCCAACAGAGCCTCTGCCGCCCGCTTGCTGCTCCCGTAAAGATTCGATTTCGCCGCCTGCGTAGACGAGCTATAGATAATCGCCGGCTTCTTGCCCGAGCGCGTAATCTCCGCCGTGACGGCAGCGCAGAGCGCAGAAGTGAGATCGACATTCCCCGTAACGAACTCTTGATCCGTTTTTGGACGATTCACTCCCGCGAGATGAAAGACAACGTCCACGTCCCGAACCAGCCGAGCAAGTTCCGACAAGGAATCGTCACGCGAAAAGCCCAATACCTCCACGTCTTCGCGAGCAAGCAAATGCAGTTGTAAATTCTTTCCAAGAAATCCATTAGCCCCTGTGATCAAGACTCTCATCGAATCACTCCTCGGCTATCGCGTGCTCGCCCCGCGAAATCTTCTGCATGAAGTCCAATTTCAAAAGCAATTGCTTCATACCCCCAATATCCAGCCGCTTCGTGTTATGAGAGTTGTAATCTTCCCCATGAGTGCTTTGCGTGATACGTTTTTCGCCCTGCTCCACATACTTCGCGTAATTCAAGTCCCGGCCATCCGGGGGCACCCGAAAATATCCGCCAAGATCTTCTGCACACGCCATCTCCTCCCGGCTGAGCAGGGCCTCATAAAGCTTTTCCCCGTGTCGGGTTCCAATTTCCTCTATCGGATGCTGAGGCTTGGACATCAGATCAAGCACAGCGTCCGCGAGCACCCTCACCGTTGCGGCAGGCGCCTTCTGAACAAAGATATCCCCATTATTCCCGTTTTTGAAGGCATAGAGCACCAAATCGACGGCATCAGACAAGGTCATCATAAAACGCGTCATGCTCGGATCAGTCAAAGTGATTGGCTGCCCAGAAGCTATCTGATTCACGAACAATGGAATCACGGACCCCCGCGAAGCCATCACATTTCCGTATCTCGTCCCACAAATTACAGTTTTTCTGCCTTCCAGGTTCCTGCTGGCAGCAACCATCACTTTCTCCATCAGTGCCTTGCTGATACCCATGGCATTGATGGGGTAAACCGCCTTGTCCGTGCTGAGGCAAATCACCCGCTCGACTCCAGCATTGATCGCTGAAGTGAGAACGTTTTCGGTTCCAAGAACGTTAGTGCGCACAGCTTCCATGGGATGAAATTCACACGACGGCACTTGCTTCAATGCAGCCGCGTGAAACACATAGTCGATGCCGCGCATCGCATGATCGACGCTTCGGGAATCACGCACATCGCCGATATAAAACTTCAATTTTGGATGATTGTATCGCTTGCGCATATCATCCTGCTTTTTCTCGTCACGGCTGAAAATTCTTATTTCAGCAATATCGCTCTTCAAGAAGCGCTTCAATACCGCGTTTCCAAAAGATCCCGTACCGCCCGTAATCAGAAGCCTCTTCTCCAGAAACATATCAACACCTTTAATATAAAAACTATTTCAGCGACTCGACGAATTCAAAAATTCTTCGACCGACAGACCTTTCTGACGCAGTTTCTTCGATGAATTTCTTTGCTGCGCATCCTCGAGATCGTCTTTCCTGATCAGCCATGCCAGCAACTTTCAGGATCGCGGACTTTATACCTGACGCACTTTCATCGTCGATGAAAAGGAAATGAGGTCGATACGCATCTGGAATGCTCTCAATCCTCGTAGAAAGAACGGGCCGGCCTGTTCCTAAATATTCGATCAACTTAGAAGGAAACGAAGAAACAGCGAAGCTCTGCCTGCTTGGCCTTGGATTTATCAATAAATCTGCCGCCATCAACTCCAAGGTCAACTCATCTCCTCCGCGAAATCCGCCATAAAAAAACCGCGAGTCAATTTCAACCAGGGCCTTCAAGCGATCTTCTACATCTCCTTGGCCGAAAACTCTGAGACAGACAGGAATCTCTCTGAGATCCTCGATTGCATCCAGCAAAAGACCTACCCCATACGCAGCATCCAAGGTCCCCGCATAAACGATTGTGAATTTCTCGTTCGCAGCGGGAACGGAAAGGCGCTCAACTCTGCTAGAAAAATCAGAGCTGAGAATTCCTGGAAAGACAAGCGCAGGCTTCTCAGGCACCAGCTTCAACAATTCGGGAGCCAAAGCCAACACCCCATCGAGTCGGCCGAGCATGGTCTTGATCAAGGCGGCATCCAAACGCTTGAGCAAACGCGTCAAGGGTCCATCCGTAGACCGAATGACACCAGGGGGATCGGTTAAAACGACAACCGCTCTCACACCTAGCACGCGAAACAAAACAGCTGCAAGTAGGAATGGCGTATGCACGCCATGCAGAAACAGCCATCTCACCTTACGGGTCACAACAATGCGAGAGACCTTGAGAAGACAGAAAAAAAATCTGGCGACCTGTTTCACTCCAACAAAATTTGGAAAGCCAAGCAATACACCATCAAAACCGTTTTCCGAAAAATCGCCCCCTCTCAGCAATATTTTTTTCCCCAGAGGAAAATTTTGTATCGGGACCGTCGACACCAGCGAGATCCCTCCGAATCCCTCTCTCAGTGCTCGCGCGAGGCTCCATGCAAAATTGTGCGTTTGAGCGGCGGGTAGCGAATCCACCTCAAAGACCGACTTTGCAAGTGAATCGGGGACCGTGAAGCCCAGCAGGATCGAATTTTCTTGCGGCATCCTACGCCCCCAGAATTTCGTCGTAGAGGCTTTCCCACTTAGCAGTCATGTTTTCAATGGAATAATTTTCCACGGCATTTTTTCGTGCTTCGGCCGCTAATTTCAAACGAATTTCTTTTTTCTCTATCAAACTCGATAAGGCAATACTCAAGGCCTTGGGATCAGAGACTGGCACCAAGACCCCACCGCCCTTTTTCAAGACTTCGGTATTTCCTCCCACAGATGTGGCAATCGCCGGAAGACCGTGAGCCAGGGCCTCGATCAATGCATTCGATAGATTCTCATGTAGCGATGGAAAAACGAAAAAATCACCGGCCTGCAAAAAAGTTTTTACGTCCTCTTGATGCCCCAAAAAGCGAACTAAAACATTCTTGAGCGAACCAAACGCTGCTCTGATTTCTTCATCCTCATCGCCCCCACCGACAACGAGCAAGCAGAAATTTTTCGTGGAGTCATCGATCAGGTGCAAAGCTTCCGCAAGCACCAAGTACCCTTTTTCGATCGTTAATCGGGAAACGCATACTCCGATGGCCCACTCCTCGCCTAGATCAGCCGTCGCCGAAATACGTACCCTTCCCTTTCCAAAAAGCTCTTCAGAAGGAAACGTCACCCCATTGGCGACTGCACCTACGTACTTTTTCTTATAAGGCGCAAGATATTCCCTTTCCCCGGCAAAATCGCATACCGTAGCGACGTGCGTCGCAAGGAGTAGCGTCAGCCTTTCCAAGACGTGAACAACGACAAACCTTCGAAAACTGCTCCTCGCTCTTTTTAAATCTCTTTGCGAACCATGTATCGATACCAATATATTGGGAACTCCGGCCAACTTAGCGGCGAGAACCGCGTGAAATCCTTCGTTACCGAGCCCCCGCACATGAATCAAATCTGGCCGACTACTTTTGATATCGCGTACGAATGACTTTAGAAGCTCAAAATTAATCCCGCCATTGGGATTCAATTGCCGGATTTGGCTATATTCTCTCTTGGAATGCGCCAAGAAACGCTCGAATGCAACGACTGGCCCTCCTGTCCCTTTTCTGCCAAAGCAATGCTGCATGACCTTTCTTTCGGCAAAATCTCTGCCGCTCAGTTCTTGGCCAGTGCACATCTTATAACTCATTTCAATCTATTAAATCAGGTCATTTCACTTAAGAAATCCGAAATGCGCGCTGCGTGAGCTGCAACTGAAAAACTACTCTCAGCCGTTTTTTGAGCTTTTTCCTTCATTTCCGACAATTGAGTTCTCGACAGACTCTTTGCTCTGGCAATCGCTTTTGCCAGTTCGACGCCAGTCGGGGCCGCTGCGACAAAGCCGTTTTCCCCGTCTTTCAAAAACTCATGCATATCGCTGCTCAGGTTGGCGATGACCGGAACACCCAGTCTCAGGCTTTCGGCGACTTTGGAAGGGAAGCCGGCACGGGTTACCCGAAGATCTTTTCTCAATAAAAGAAGAAAATCGCAGCTCCTGAGAAGATTTCGCGCATCCTCATTTTCTTTTCGCCCATAGAATTTTACAGAATCATTTCCGCCAGCGGCGTCCACCAATTTTCGATCGAAGTCTTTGGAAAATTCTTCGACCGTCAATCCGACGACATGCATGGTAAAGGCAATTCCTTTCTCTTTCAACAACCGCAACCCTTCGAAAATGGCGTTCATGCTTTCTTTTTTTCCGGGCGATCCGATGTAGCATAGATTTAATGCATCGCCAAGATCGTCGGCCGAACCGCAGACCGAGGGCACGTCAGTGAATATCGGAGGAATTCTTAGAGTTCGACAGCCTGCATCATCGTAATAGCGCTGCAAGTAGCTGCTGATGACGAACATTCCATTAGCTTTTTTCGCCCAATATCGCATCGCCAGTTCGTTTGACACTGCAAACGGTCCCAAAACACCTCCAGGAAGATGCCTTGGGTCGTACCATTCAACGACATCCAATATCAGAGGGATTTTTCTTTTTCTACAATAAGGCAATAACCTCAACAGGTAACCGAGATGGGTTCCATACAAAATTACCGCATCCGGCTGCGCCTCGAGCGACTCGAGCCATCTCCGCGTAACATCTCCCAAAAATAGGCCACGAATCCCCGGGTGCACCGTGGAAAATAGACCCGCTTCATACTCATTCAAAGGATGAACCGAATATGCTGTTTTGGAACTGGCCTGCTCGGCGGCCAGCATTCCGCCGCATATGGTGACATCATGCCCTTGAGAAGTCAGCGCCTCGACCATTCCAAGCACCCTCAGAGAATTAGCGTAGGACGAGGGAAATGAAAATGGGCCGACGTACAGAATATTCATTTTAGATAGGCATGCGAGACCAGTGGACTCAAAGGATGTAGGATTTATTTCTCCCTGCCTCAAGCATAGCCAATTCTTTTTTCGATCGAAAAATAACACTCGACGCAACAATCAGTCCGTAAGCAAAGACGGACGCCACCGGTATGAGCCAAAGCGAAAGTTCGTTAGACAAGAGAAAGTATTTCAAGGCGACAGAGACAAACAGAAAAATCATCCAGATTTTCACTTGGAACAGAACAATCCCAGCTCCATTCAATATCATGTTGAAAGGTGATGCAATTGCCATCACCACGGCCAAAGCGCAGAATCCTGCCAAGATTTCAGTCTGCCCCGGAAACCCTCGATGCATCCACAGGTTAATTATAAAGTTCCCCGAAAATGTCAGGCTCAAGCCGGCCAGCGTTAGGAAAATTCCGCCAGCAATCGACATTTTTCTCGCCGTTTTCCGAACCCATGCATAGTCGTGCCGAGAAAGAGCTTCGCCATTAGCAGCCCACAGAGGCAAAAATAGCGTGGTTACAATCAAACTCAGAACGGACGCAAGCTTTGACGGGACCGAGTACTCGGCAACCACCGATGAACCGCGGAAGGCGGCAATCAATACATTGTCGACATTCAATGCAACGGAAGTAAGCACCGACAGAACGAAAAACAAACTGCCCACTCGAACCAAATCAAGGGCCACTTCCCGGGAAATTGAATTCAAGCGGGGCCGGCAAGTTGGATGGCTCCGAAAGAATCCGATCGAACTTAATGCAAGAGCGATTCCCGCTGGCATGGAGTAAGCCAGGACGACAAAAGCTGGCTCGGCGCGCACATGTATCGCTGCGATGCAGAGAATGACCGAAAAAAGGGCCCCCCCTGCCGTCCAGAGATTTGCAAGCCATGCTTTTTGCTGCGCATAAAAAATTCGCTGTATTACCGACAACGGAATGCTGACAATAAAAACCAGAAAACACGAGAACACTATCCCCAGATTCCTGGAAGAAAGCCCACCAATCGAGAGTATTTCCGTTTTGATCAGGAACCAAATTCCGATCAAAAGGGCGAGCAAAAGGAAAGCAATGCTGGACAATGCAAAATATGCGCTCGCTATATAGCTTCTGATCGCAGCGTAATCTCCGCTTCCGAACGATACTGCCAAGCGGGTAAGCAAGCTATTCCCGATCCCAAAATCAACAAAGACGGCCATACTTGTCAACGATAGCGCCGTCATCCACAGACCGAATCCATCATCCCCAAGGTAGTGAAGCATCATCGGCATCACCACCAGCGGAGCGACTAGCGCCACTCCTCGCCCGGCCAACCCACCCACAATTCCCGTCACCATGCCGCGAGTTCTCGGACTGGCAATTCTCGAGAAAAAATTGAAAATATTCACTCCGAAAATCGCTTCGCGTGCACGAAAACCAAATCTTTAGTCACTTTTATCTTTCATCTCGGCAAGTGGAACGTATTCGCTTTTATACCAGTTCGCGAATCTTTTCACTCCATCTCGCACTTTTGTACCAGGCTTGAATCCTACCCATGCTTCCAGTTCGCACGTGTCTGAAGCAGTTTCCGGGACATCGCCCTGCTGCAACGGAAGAAAATTCTTCTGCGCAGAAATCCCAAGGGCATCTTCCAATGCGCCGATATATTCCATCAGCTTAGTCGGCTGACTATTTCCAATATTGAAAACTCGATACGGTGCGTTGCTAGTTGCCGGATCGGGACTCTTGGAATCAAATGCAAGATTTGGTGTTGCCGGCTTATCCAGAATTCGAATTACACCTTCAACGATATCGTCCACATATGTGAAGTCACGAACCATCTGTCCATGATTGAAAACATCGATCGGTCGCCCTTCGAGGATAGCGCGGGTAAACAAAAATAATGCCATATCCGGGCGCCCCCACGGTCCATACACCGTAAAAAAGCGCAAGCCCGTGGTCGGTATTTGAAAGAGGTGGCTATAGGCGTGAGCCATCAGCTCATTCGATTTTTTTGTCGCGGCGTAGAGACTAACCGGATGATCGATATTTTGATGCTCGCTAAATGGAAAGTCCGTATTTCCACCATAAACGCTCGAGCTACTGGCATAGACAAGATGCTCCACCTTGCAGTGCCGCGCACCTTCCAGAATATTGAGAAATCCCTGAATATTTGCATCTATATATGCATGCGGATTTATCAGGGAATACCGAACACCCGCTTGGGCAGCCAAGTGAATTATTTTTAACGGCCCCTCATCGTTAAAAATCTTTCCCAGGGCTGCACGATCAGCAATGTCAATCTTGAAGAATTTAAACTTTCGATAGCTCGTTAAACGTGCGAGACGAGCTTCCTTCAGCTCCACGCTGTAATAGTCGTTGAGATTATCGATACCAATAACTTCATCACCTCGATCAAGAAGTCGAAGAGCGACGTGCATTCCAATAAACCCGGCGGAGCCGGTGAGCAGAACCTTCACGATCAAAGCCTCCCGTCCGCTGTACCGAGCGGCAAGATACTCTTGACATCAAAAAGCACCGAATTTTCTAATCCGTAAGCTCTGATTCCTAATGCACCGGCCTCCAAAAATTGGCGATGACTCACAGCAAGGATGATTCCTGCATACTTTTCATTTTCCGGCTTTTCGGACAAGCATTCGAGGCCATACTCGTCTCTAGCATCTTGGACATCAATCCAAGGGTCGTAAATATCAACCGCCAGGTTATATTCCTTCAGTCTATTCACGATATCGATGACCTTGGTGTTTCTAATATCCGGGCAGTTTTCCTTGAAAGCCAGACCGAGAACCAGTATTTTTTCCGTTTTCAGAGCAAAGCCCTTCCTCAACATCAGTTTGATGGTTTCATCCGCTACGGAGAAAGCCATGCTGTCGTTGATACGACGGCCAGCCAAAATCACTTCTGGGTGATAACCGACTTCCTGAGCCTTGTGAGTCAAATAGTATGGATCGACTCCAATACAATGCCCCCCGACCAAGCCAGGCCGAAATGGCAGGAAATTCCATTTCGTACCCGCTGCCTCGAGCACCTCAAGAGTATCAATGCCGATTTTCTTAAAAATTACGCTTAACTCGTTCATCAAAGCGATGTTTACATCGCGCTGAGTATTTTCGATGACCTTGGCGGCTTCAGCGACCCTGATGCTGCTTGCCTTGTGAGTTCCAGCAACAATGATCTCCTTGTAAAGGCGATCTACCTCTTCGGCGATCTGAGGAGTGCTCCCGCTCGTTACTTTTTTTATTTGAGGCAACCTGTGGTCTTTGTCACCAGGGTTGATTCTTTCGGGGCTATATCCGCAGAAAAAGTCCTTGTTGAATTTCTTCCCACTGACTTTTTCCAAGACGGGGACGCAGACCTCCTCGGTCGCACCGGGGTATACCGTAGATTCGTAAATGACGATGTCGCCGCTCTTCAAAACCCCGCCCACTAGCTCGCTTGCCCTGATAAGGGGCCGCATGTCCGGCCGATTTGCCTGATCTACCGGCGTGGGAACCGTCACAATGAAGATTCGGGCTTCCCTTAAATCAAGGGCATCGGCAGAGTAACGTAGATGCTTTGCCTCGGCCAACTCACGAGCTTCACACTCCAATGTGCGATCTTCCCCCCGCTGAAGATCCTCCACTCTACCTTTGTTGATATCGAATCCAATGACGGATCTTTTTCTTCCAAATTCAACTGCAAGAGGGAGGCCGACGTACCCCAAACCAATCACGGCGACGAGTTTATCTGAGAAATTCATGAGAAAGAGATCGGAGGTAATGGGTCTTCAGCAGGCAATTAGCCTACTCATTGTTTTCTTTGTATTTGTAATGCGTATAACGGTATCCACCGTACTTATAGGCATGACTACCGGTATGTCGACGGGTGAGATCCATCGCATTCAAGATCACGCCGTTCGCCGAGCTTCCGGTATGAGCCAGTCTACGAACGCTTTCATTGAGTTCGCCCAAATGGGTTTTTTCCGCTCTGGCCACCAACAGCAAACTGCCCGCCAGCGGGGCGACTGCAGCGGTATCTGCGGCCACGAGTACTGGCGCGGTATCGACAATAATGAAGTCGTATTGAGGCGAAAGACGGTCCAGCAACTGGGCGAACGAGTCGCTCATAAGCAGTTCGGCGGGATTCGGCGGCAACACACCGGTGGTAATCACGTCTAAATTGGGAAGAATCTGACGCCTCACCGCCTCATCAAATTCCAAGGTGCCCGCAATTACTTCGGAAAGCCCACGGGCTCTAGGCATGGAAAAGAATTGATTGACACGTCCTTTCCGCAAATCCGCGTCGATCAGCAAGACCGTTCTTCCGGCCGCCGCAGTGATGGCGGCAAAATTTACCGAGACAAAGGTCTTCCCCACCCCGGGCGTAGCACCAGATATCAGCAACCTGTTGTTAGCGGCTTCAAGCATTGCAAACTGTAACGCGGTTCGTAAACTGCGCAAACTCTCGACAGCGGGATCCTCGGGATGAGAAAGAGCCAAGACGTGAACGCCTTTGGTCTTGTTTTCAATATTTCTGTCCATCACCCGTTGAGCCGGACTCAACGGGATGCTGCTATAGACATTCAAACCGGTATGCGCTTCAATTTCGTTGGGGTTTTTGATTCCTCCAAAGAAAGAACTCTTTGCAATGGCGGCAGCCGCACCGGCAAGCAAGCCGACAAACATGGAAAAAATTGCAATCAATAGCTTCTGAGGCTTGACAGGTCGCTCCGGTACTACAGCCTCATCGAGCAAACGGACATTTCCAACCTTGCCCTCTTTCGCCAGCCGCATTTGGAGAGAGCTGTTCAATAGCGAGACATACAAGTCTGTGTTTACCTTAATATCCCGCTGCATCTGCACCGTATTCTGCTGCAGGAGCGGCATCTTTCTGATGCGCTCGTCCACGGCTCCGATTTGCTCTTTCCATGCCGCGATTTGAGAATCGAGCGTTTGAATGCTAGGGTGTTTGTCGGTAAAGCGCGCAGAAAGCTCACGCCGCTTCTGCTGAGCGTCCAAAAGCTTGGCTTGCAAGTCTACCGTCTGGGTCAGAGCATTTTTCGCCTCGTCATCCAGACTCACCGTGCCATTTTGATTTCTATATTTGTTATAAAGATCTTCGGATTGCTCAAGCTGCTTCTTGAACTGCGGCAGAGCCGTATCGAGGAATCCAAGGGTCTTCTCAGCCTCCGCAGCCTTTCTCTCGATGTTTTGCCGCACATAAAGCCGACCGATTTCATTGAGGAGCTGAGTTAGTTTTTGCGGATTCGAATCCTGCATGCTTACATCGAGCACACCCGATTGCTTTCCTTTTTCGGTCACCTTGAGACCGTCTTGAAGTGATTGGAGAGTCAACAACTTGGAGGCTCGAGTAATGAGAAATTGAGCCCCAGGCTTTGCTTTCACGGCACTCACCAGTAGCCGGATTTCTCCCGCAGAAGTGGATGCCGTCAGTAAATTTCCGATTCTGCCGTCCAGCTTTTCGTCAAAATCAGCATGAGTGAGAGCAAACTTTCCATCCTCCTCCAGGGTCAGGACGAATGGGGTTCCTTCGAGACCAGCGGGCACCTCCAATTGCGGCACGGTTATTCTTTCCGACCCCTTGACATATCCTGCAAACCCAAGGAATCCGGGCTCGGAAACATCTTTTGCACGACGCCCAAGCCATGCACCGATCACTGGAACATACCGCGGCGTCGCAGAAATGTAGAGCTTTGTATTTTCGACCGCCTGACCAAGAATCGCTCGCGATCGAAGAATTTCTATTTCACCTGCAGCAGGCGTCTTTACGCTCAGCAGCGATGACGCTGCATCGCCAAGAAAACTTCCGGCCGAGTTTCCGGAGTCTTCCACTTGCAAGGCAACGTTGGCCTCGTAAATGGGCCTGCTCAACAAGGCATACGCAATACCCAGCAGAAGCGCGATGGCAATAACCATTGCAATCAGCCAACGATTGTCGATCAGTATGTCGAGATACTCTGCAATATTGACTGTGTCTTCGTCTTCAGTTGTCGAATTTATCGGCAAAGTATTTTGCTGGATTGCGTTCATTGCGACTGCTGCTCAGGTTTTGTAATTTTCAGAATTCTTTCGATCCAAGTCTTTGCCCCTTCTTCAATCAAACGAAGCGAAAACTCGAACGCCTCCTCGCCCTCTCTATAGGGATCCGGTACGTCCTTTTTCAAAGACTCTGCAATGCGAAAAACCTTTCCGCGGGTAAATGGGTAGGCGGATTCCAGATAGCGTTTTTGCTCCAGATCCATCACGAGAATCAACTCTGCTCCTCTGCAGACACTTTGGTTGACTTGCGTTGCAATATGGTCCGATATGTCCAATCCGCGCCGGAGCATCAATTCCTGCGCCATTGGATCCGCTGCCTTCCCAGTCAAGGCGGCGGTTCCAGCCGAAGCCACGCGGATATGAGGCAATTCGGCAGCAAGAATGCCCTCCGCCATGGGACTTCGACAGATGTTCCCGATGCAAACAGTAAGTATTGATTTCATCTGTGGCGCGCCCAGATTTCGTCACCGGTATTAACGAGGGTTGCCGTAGGCAGAATCAGATTGACAAGCCTATTCCACGTTACCAAAGGAACCGAGTCGATATAAACAACATCGCGCGGCTTTAACGGGAAGCGCTCGGCCAAGGCCAGCGCGGCCGGGTTTCGAGCATTGAGGTGGTAAATAGAAGGCAACCCACGCTCGTTATTGCGGATAACAAAGATTTGGCCGGTGTTTGCCGAGGCCAGGTTCGGCCCACCGGATTCGCCCAACGCCTCATTCAGAGAAAAACTTCCGTTGTGCATCAATAGTGCAGAGGGGCGGCTGACCTCGCCCATTACATATACCTTGCTCTCGTCTCGATTGCGAACCTGCACGATGTCGCCGTTCTGCAAAGGAATCCGGCTTGCATCAGCACCAACCGCCTGCAGTTTTTGGAGATTGATCAAGGTCGTCTTGTCCCCACGGGTCAACGTGACGAAAGAACGATCACCGTTGGCCGTGATGCCACCTGCCCGATTGATGCCTTCTGCGAGCGTCATTGGCAGATCAGTAAAGATCTGGAGGCCCGGCGTTCTGACCTCTCCCTCAACGTAAGCACGACGACTGCGAAAGGACTGGATACGAACCGTGACTTGCGGATCCTTGATGTATGTGGCGATCCTCTTCGCGATCAGGTCCGAAGCCTCGATTTCAGTTAACCCCGCCAGCCTGACACGGCCGATGTAAGGAAAGCTGATGTCGCCAGTGGATCCCACGATGAATCCGGGCGCCACACTGATTCCTGTGGGATCGATTTGCTGACTAATCACTGCGCCCGCATTCGGAAGCAATTCAGGGTGGTCATAGACAACCACACCAACCACATCACCAGGCCCGATCGTGTAGACCGGAGCTTCACCGAATAGAACCTTTACTTCCGGCGGCACCTGCACAGACTCTGCTTCGGCCAAACTGCGAATCAGCGCTGGCGATATGGAGGTAATGACGCCTTCTGGCGCGCCATCGGCAGGCAAGTATTGGAACTCCGGAGGCAGTCCGTAGTCGGCTTCGTATGGCACTGCAGAGCCGAATCCCGGCGCGCAGCCTTGTAGCAACATCGCGCCAGCCAAGGCAGCGGCCCACCCTACCGGGTACACGTAGCGTCTCAAATCGATCCCCATCGCACGACAAGTTGGTTTGTTCAACAGCCGAGTCCTCTAATCACATGGCATTGGCAGCGGCTCACGGCCAGCGGCCTCCCTGCACGACTGTTGGTCAAGCAAGCCCGCCGTCGGTCATCTTCGGCGGGCGAACCGGAGATTGTCGCCGTTCGTGAGACGGGCTTTTCCGGTTTGTGAGTTGCAAAAGATTGTGTCCAACCACGGCTTGACAGGTCGATCATAGGCCAGTCCCTCTACGCATCTCATGCTCGGCGCACCCTACCAGCTCGCGAAACCATCAGTCAGAGAGTCTTTCTTATAACCTTTGTATGATTACCGACGCATTAAAACATCGAATGCATCAAGCGACTCCCGCAGATTGACGTTGCTTCACACCAACGAACGTCGAGACTCAGCGAGGCAACGCACGAATGTAAAGTTAAAAAGAAAATGCGCATCACCCACTTGACGGAGCGCAAATTCTGAGCGAGTTTCGTTTGACTAGAACTTGCACTAGCCTGAGCTCTTCCGTCTCTGCAGCTACTTGGTGCAAACAGAACTCAATGCGGAGGGGACATTTTTGATAGTGACCGCGGGGACGGACGCCACGCAGCGCCAAGTACCTTGGCTTCCCCATGCATACTGGCGCCTCCCTCAACCCCAGTGCTCCAGCACCCTCCCAACCATGACCATCCTCAGCGAATTCAAGGAGTTTGCCGTCAAGGGCAATGTCGTCGACCTGGCGGTCGGCGTGATCATCGGCGCGGCCTTCGGCAAGATCGTCGATTCGCTGGTGGCCGACATCATCATGCCGATCGTCGGGTTGGTGTTCGGCAAGCTGGACTTCTCGAACCTCTACGTGGTGCTGGGTACGGCGCCGGCGGGTGTCGCCAACACCCTGGCGGACCTCAAGAAGGCCGGCGTGCCAGTGCTGGCGTACGGCAACTTCATCACCATCGTGGTCAACTTCGTGATCCTCGCCTTCATCATCTTCATGATGGTCAAGCAGATCAACCGCCTGCGCCGTAAGGAAGAAGCCGCGCCGGCCGCGCCCGCGGCACCGCCCGAGGACATCGTGCTGCTGCGCGAGATCCGCGACAGCCTCAAGCGCTCCTGAAGCGCAGCGCGGCCCATCGCGGGCCACGCATCTCTCAGATACCGGCCAACGCGCGCGCCATGCGCAGCGCCTCGATCAGGCTCGATGCATCCGCCCGGCCGGTGCCCGCGATATCGAACGCCGTCCCGTGATCGGGGCTGGTCCGCACCAGCGGCAGGCCGAGCGTGACGTTCACGCCCTTCTCCACCCCCAGGTACTTCACCGGGATCAGTCCCTGGTCGTGGTACATCGCCACCACGACGTCGAACTCGCCGCTATCGGCCACGCCGGGCTGCTTCGCCCGCGCGCGCATGAAGACGGTATCGGGCGCATGCGGCCCATCGGCGGCGATGCCTTCGGCGCGCGCCGCGGCAATGGCCGGCACGATGATTTCCTGCTCCTCCGACCCGAACAGCCCGCCCTCACCGGCGTGCGGATTGAGCCCCGCTACTCCGATACGCGGCGCGCGGCCCAGGGTGCGCGAGAGCGCATGGTGGGTGATGCGCAAGGTCTCGAGCACGCCGTCGAAAGTGACGGCCTCGATCGCCTGGCGCAGCGACATGTGGATGCTGACGAGCACGGTGCGTAGCTCGTCGTTGGCCAGCATCATGCGCACGGGCACCTCGGCCACGTCGCGGCCCAGATGCGCCGCAGCTTCGGCCTGCAGCAGTTCGGTATGGCCGGGAAACGGGAATCCCGCCGCGGACAGCGCCTCCTTGTGCAAGGGCGCGGTGACGATGGCGGCGATCTCGCCCCGCAACGCGGCACGCGCTGCCCAGACCACCGCATCGCCCGCCGCGCGCCCAGCCTCTGCGCTGATGCTGCCATGCACCACGCCGACCGGCGGCGCGATCACCTGCATCACCGGCACGCACCCCGGCGGCATGTCCAGCGCCTCCGCCGACGAAGCAATCTCGACCACGGGCCACGCCGGATGCCCAGGCGCCGACAGGGCCTGCAGCGCCGCCCGCATCGTCGCCACGTCGCCCGCAACGAAGGCGCCACGCGTGACCTCGGGTGCATCGCGAAACGCCTTGCCGATGATCTCCGGCCCGATGCCGGCCGGGTCGCCAAGCGTGATGGCAACGGGCTTGCTGCTCACGGAAGCGGCGCTCGTCATGCCGGGTTGTCGATATCGATGAACTCGTGCTGCAGCCCGAGCTGCGCGGCCACGTGTTCGGCCACGGCGGGTGCGCCGTAGCGCTCGGTGGCATGGTGCCCGCAGGCCAGGAAGGCCACGCCCATCTCTCGCGCGTAGTGGGCCTGCGGCTCCGAGATCTCGCCGGTGATGAAGGCGTCGGCGCCAGCCGCGATGGCGGCCTCGAAGTAGCCCTGCGCGCCGCCTGTGCACCAGGCGATGGTCTTGATCGGGCGATGGGCGGTGTCGACCAGCGTCACCGGCCGCTTGAGCACCTTCTCGACATGGACGGCGAGCGCCTTCGCGTTGGCCAGGGTCTCGCCGTCCTCGAGGCCGCCGAGAAAGCCCAGCTCCTGCTCGCCGAAGCGGCCGGCCGATCCGGGATGGGCCAGCAGGCCGAGCTGCAGGCCGAGCTGCGCGTTGTTGCCGAGCTCGGGATGCGCGTCGAGCGGCAGGTGGTAGGCGAAGAGGTTGACGTCGCGGTTCAGCAGCAAAGCCAACCGCTGCTTCATCCAGCCGGTGACGCGGCCGTCCTGGCCGCGCCAGAACAGGCCGTGGTGGACGAAGATGGCATCGGCCTCGGCGCGGATGGCGGCCTCGATCAGCGCGCGGCTCGCGGTCACGCCCGAGGCGATCTTGCGCACCGTGGTGCGGCCCTCGACCTGCAGGCCGTTCGGTCCGTAGTCCTTGAATCGCTCGGGAGCGAGCAGCAGGTCGAATGCGTGCAGCAGTTCGTGGCGGGTGGTGCTCATCGTGACATTGTCGCGCCGCCGGCCGGCGCGGTCTTCGTCCCCCTGCCGTTGAGAGACAATCTCCCGCAGCGCCGCGCTCCGCGGCCTTTCCCCCTCAGCGCCCCCGCCCTTTCGCGCCTTTTCACCGAGTTTTCATGAAACGCACCTGGCTGCTCTTCGCCCAAGCCGTGACCGTCCTGCTGGCGGCCTATTTCGTGGTCGCCACGCTCAAGCCCGAATGGATCAACCGGCGCACGACCTCGCTGGGCGGCGTGGTGTCGATCATCGAGGCGCCCGCCAGCTCCACGCCCGGCGTGCCCGCGCCCGGCAGCCTCAGCGCCGCGGCCAAGAAAGCCTCGCCGGCGGTGGTCAGCATCAACACCAGCAAGGCGGCGCAGCGCCATCCGCGCAGCAACGACCCCTGGTTCCGCTTCTTCTTCGGCGACCAGGACGACCAGCCCCAGGTGGGCCTGGGCAGCGGCGTGATCGTGAGCACCGACGGCTACATCCTCACCAACAACCACGTGGTCGAGGGCGCCGACGAGATCGAGGTCACGCTCAACGACAGCCGCCACGCGCGCGGCAAGGTGATCGGCACCGACCCCGACACCGACCTCGCCGTGCTCAAGATCGAGCTCGACAAGCTGCCCGTGATCGTGCTGGGCAGCTCCGACGAACTGCAGGTGGGCGACCAGGTGCTGGCCATCGGCAATCCCTTCGGCGTCGGCCAGACGGTGACCAGCGGCATCGTCTCGGCGCTGGGCCGCAACCAGCTCGGCATCAACAACTTCGAGAACTTCATCCAGACCGACGCGGCCATCAACCCCGGTAACTCGGGCGGCGCGCTGATCGACGTCAATGGCAACCTGCTGGGCATCAACACCGCGATCTATTCGCGCTCGGGCGGCAGCATGGGCATCGGCTTCGCCATTCCCGTGTCGATGGCCAAGATCGTGCTCGAGGGCATCGTGAAGGAAGGCCAGGTGCGCCGCGGCTGGATCGGCGTCGAGCCGAGCGACCTTTCGCCCGAGCTGGCCGAGACCTTCGGCGTGAAGGCCGACGCGGGCGTGATCATCACCGGCGTGCTGCAGAACGGCCCGGCCGCCAAGGCCGGCATCCGCCCCGGCGACGTGATCACCGCGGTGGGCGACAAGAAGACCGACAGCGTGCAGGCGCTGCTGACGGCGGTGGCCGGCCTCAAGCCCGGCAGCACCGCGCGCTTCGCGCTGCAGCGCGGCAGCGACAAGATGGAACTGGACGTGATGCCGGGGCTGCGGCCGAAGAGCCCGGTGCGGCAGGTGCCGAACCAGCAGGAGTGAGCGAACGAGACGCGGGCCCGGGTCCGCGGCACCATGAAAAAAGCGGCCGACGGGCCGCTTTTTCTTTGCCGGATCCGGAAGATCCTTGCCGCTCAGGGCGGCGTGGTCGACGACGAATCCGCTTCCTCGTCCTCCGGCGATTTCGAGACGCGCGAGAAGTACTTGGCCCCGAGGATGCCGACCTCGTACAGCACGCACATCGGGATCGCCAGCGCCAGCTGCGACACCACGTCGGGCGGCGTCAGCACGGCGGCCACGATGAAGGCCACGACGATGAAGTAGCCGCGGAACGAGCGCAGCTTCTCGATGGTCACCATCTCGAAGCGCACCAGCAGCATCACGACGATCGGCACCTGGAAGGCGACGCCGAAGGCGAGGTACAGCGACAGGATGGCCTCGACGTACGAGGAGATGTCGGGCGTGGCCGCCACCGCCGCCGGCGTGAACTTCTGGATGAAGCCGAACATCTTGTCGAGCACGAACAGCTGCACGAAGGCGATGCCCGCGTAGGCCAGCAGGCTGCCGAAGATGATCAGCGGCAACGCGAAGCGCTTCTCGTGGGTGTAGAGGCCCGGCGCCACGAACATCCAGGCCTGGTACATGAGCCACGGCAGCGCGAGCAGCACGGCGGCCATCATCAGCACCTTGAGCGGCACGAAGAAAGGCGAGAACACGCCCACGGCGATCAGCTTGGCGTCGGGCGGCATGTGGGCGCGGATCGGCATCGCGATGATGTCGATCAACCCGCCCGGGCCGGGCCAGACCGCCAGCAGGATGCCCGCGATCGCCATGCCGTAGACGCAATAGAGCAGCCGGTCGCGCAGCTCCATCAGGTGCGCGACGAAAGGCTGCTCGGTGCCGGCGAGCTCGTCTTCTTTGTTCTTGGAGTCGGAATCAGCCATTGAGGAGATGGAAAGCGTGGGCTGCCGACGGGCGGCGCGCGTGGGAACGCTGGGTGGAGGGGAAAACGCGCCGCGCCGCTGCTAGCTGACCTTGTGCGGCCGGTAGCGCGCGACGCGCGCCGCGCCCGACAGTGCCTTGGTGCGCACGCCGTTGCGGGACTTGTACCACTGCGGCGTGGCGCCCTGCTTGAGGCGCCAGTTCTTGCGCGGATGCTTGTAGACCGGCATCACCGGTTCCGGTTCGGCCAGCGCCGAGAGGGTTTCGCCCGCCGGGGTGGAGAACTGCTTCTCGAGGTCGCTGACGCCCGAATGGATGTTCTGCTCCACGTCGCGCGCCGCGTCCTCGACGGTGGTCTTCATCTTGCGGAGCTCGTCGAGCTCCATCGAGCGGTTGACCTCTGCCTTGACGTCGTTGACGTAGCGTTGCGCCTTGCCGAGCAGCGTTCCGACGGTGCGCGCCACGCGCGGCAGCTTTTCGGGTCCGATGACGATCAGCGCCACCACGCCGATCAGCGCCATCTTCTCAATGCCGAGGTCCAGCACGTGTCGCCCGGATCAGGACTTGTGGCGTGCTTCGACGTCGATCGTCGGCTTGTCGGTGGCGGCCGACTGGCTTGTGACCTGGGCGGCCGGGCCGGTGGCGGTCGGCGCGTCGGTCGCGGAACCGTCCTTCATGCCGTCCTTGAAGCCCTTGACGGCACCGCCGAGGTCGGAACCCATGTTCCGAAGCTTCTTGGTACCGAAGATCATGACGACGACGAGCAGCACGATCAGCCAGTGCCAGATGGAAAAAGAACCCATGGAAGACTCCTAAGAATGTGCCGATTTTAGTCGCGGCGAATGTGACAAATTTACTTAACGGCTCAGCCGCGAAGCCAGGGGCGCGGACCGCCCATGACGTGGACATGGAGATGATGCACCTCCTGCCCCCCTTCGGTACCCGTGTTGACCACCACCCGGTAGCCGCCTTCGGGGTACGGATTGCAGCCCTGCTCGAGCGCCAGCTTGGGCGCCAGGGTCATGATCTTGCCCATCAGGGCCGCGTCGTCGGGCGTCAGCTGGGCCATCGAGGCGATGTGCTTCTTCGGCACCAGCATGAAATGCACCGGCGCCCAGGGCGCGATGTCGTGGAAGGCGAAGACGTCCTCGTCCTCGTAGACCTTGCGCGACGGGATCTTGCGCTCGACGATTTTGCAGAAGATGCAGTTCGAATCAGATGACATCGTTGGGTTCCATGGGACGGCCGTCGTTCATCCGGATCATGCCTTTCACGATCCGGTAGAGGAACCACAGCGAAATCAGGCTCCAGGCGATCCAGCCCGGGACGAAGAGCAGCAGCCAGAGCCACGAGGTGACGATGTACAGCAGCCCGGCCCAGAGCACCGAGCGGATGCGCCAGCTGAAGTGCGAGGCCTGCCAGGTGCCGGCCGCGTCGTCGCGCTTCACGAAGTCGATCACCAGCGCCACCAGCAGCAGCAGCACCGAGGCCTGGGCCCCGGGCACCACGGCGCCAATGGCGACGATCAGGTGCAGGATGTAGCTGACCCAGCCCCAGGTCTTGAGCGAGTCGTCGGGCTGAACGTTCACGATGTCGTTGGGCATGGCGATGTCCTTTCGGTCGTCAGAGTCATCCCTCGGCAATCAGGCGGTCACTCGCTGGCGGCTTCGCGGGCCTGCACCTTGCGCAGCGCCTTTTCCTCGATGCCGCTGGTGCCTTCGCGCCGCTCGAGCTCGGCCACCACCTCGGCGGGCGACAGGCCGTAGTGCGCGAGCGCCACCATGGTGTGGAACCAGAGGTCGGCCACCTCATAGACCACCTTCGTGCGGTCGCCGCCGTGGTCGGCGTCCTTGGCCGCCAGCACCACTTCGGTGGCTTCCTCGCCGATCTTCTTGAGGAAGGCGTCGGGGCCCTTGTGCAGCAGCCGCGCGACGTAGCTCTTCTCAGGATCGCCACCATTGGCGGGCAGGCGGCTTTCGATGACCGCGGCCAGGCGTGCGAGGGCGTCGTTGGTGTTCACGGTGCCGCTCATTTGTAGATCGATTCCGGGTCTTTCAAGACCGGCTCGGTGACGGTCCACCGGCCGTTCTCGTACTTGCTGAAGAAGCAACTGTGGCGGCCGGTGTGGCAGGCGATGCCGGGCTCGTGGCCCAGTTGGGTGACCTTGAGCAGCACCACGTCGTTGTCGCAGTCGAGGCGGATCTCGTGCACGGTCTGCACGTGGCCCGATTCCTCGCCCTTGAACCAGAGCTTGCCGCGCGAGCGGCTGAAATACACCGCGCGGCCGAGTTCGGCGGTCTTCTCGAGCGCCTCACGGTTCATCCACGCGAACATCAGCACGTCGTTGGTGCCTTGTTCCTGGGCGATCACCGGCACGAGGCCGTTGGCGTCCCATTTCACTTCATCGAGCCAGATCATGGGCGGGATTGTCGGCGATCGGCCGGCCGCGACCGGTGCCGAAGGGTCATTCAATCCGCACCGGGATGCCGCGCTCGGCCATCCGCGCCTTGGCCTCGCCGACCGTGTGCTCCCCGTAGTGGAAGATGCTCGCGGCCAGAACGGCGTCCGCCCCGCCCTTCTGGATGCCGTCGGCCAGGTCGTCGAGGTTGCCCACGCCGCCCGAGGCGATCACCGGCACGTTGACGGCGTCGCTGACCGCTCGGGTCAGCGCCAGGTCGAAGCCGCTCTTGGTGCCGTCGCGGTCCATGCTGGTCAGCAGGATCTCGCCCGCGCCGCGGCGCGCCATCTCGGTGGCCCATTCGACGGCGTCGAGGCCGGTGTTCTTGCGCCCGCCGTGGCTGTAGACGTCCCAGCCCGGGCCGCGGCTGGCCGCTTCCTCGGGCGTGCGGCGCTTGGCGTCGATGGCGACCACGATGCACTGGGCGCCGTACTTGGCCGAGGCGTCGCTGATCACCTGCGGATTGGCGATGGCGGCCGAGTTGAAGCTGGTCTTGTCGGCGCCGGCATTGAGCAGCCGGCGCACGTCCTCGACGGTGCGCACGCCGCCGCCCACGGTCAGCGGGATGAACACCTGCGAGGCGACCGACTCGATGATCGGCAGGATCAGGTCGCGGCCGTCGCTGGTGGCGGTGATGTCGAGGAAGGTCAGCTCGTCGGCGCCCTGCGCGTTGTAGCGCGCGGCGATCTCGACCGGGTCGCCCGCGTCGCGCAGTTCGAGGAAGTTGACGCCCTTGACGACGCGGCCGCCGGTGACGTCGAGGCAGGGAATGATGCGTTTGGCGAGCATGGTGGGGTAACGGGGAAAAGAAGGAATCAGAGGACGCGCAGCTGCTGCCAGCCCTGCCATTCGGCGCCGGGCGCCAGTTGCACGGGTTCGTCGATGCGCGCGGCCTCGACGCAGAGCATGTGGCGATAGCCGTCCTCGGGCATGTCGGCGAGTTTCGCACCGAGCACGGCACCCGGGTTCCAGACCACGGTTTCGGTGCAGGTGGCGCCCTGCGCGATCTCGAGCGTGCCGCCGGGCTGCACCAGCCGCAGCGGCTCGGCGGGCGCGGCATAGACGCTGTCGAACTCGGATTCGAAGCGCAGCGCCGGCGCGGTTTCCACATGGCGGTCGTCGCGCACCGCATCCCAGCGGTTGGCGCCTTGCAGGCCCTCGAGCCGGGCCTCGGCGATGTCGTCGACCGCCAGGTAGGTGTGCAGCGCGGCCGTGAATGCGAAGGGCCCGCCGCCGAGGTTGCGCAGTCTCAGCGCGGTGCGCAGTTGCCCGGCCTCGAGCGTGAACGCGACCCGCGCCTCGAAGGCATGCGGCCACAGGGCCCGGGTGGCGTCGTCGTCGCGCAGCCGCAGGGTCAGCGCGCCCGAACCGGCATCCACGCCCCGGTTCTCCCAAGGCAGATTGCGCATGAAGCCATGTTTGGGGAGCATGCCGCGCTGGTTGAACTGCGGGCAGCAGATGGGCACGCCGCCGCGGATCGCGGTCTTGCCGTCGAACACGGCGCGCGGGCTCAGGTAGAGCCTTTCCCTGCCGTCGGCCGTGGTCCACGAGAGCAGATGGGCCCCGTGCAGGGCCACGGTGAGGGTGCTGCCGTCGGCACCGGTGGCGCGCAGCGCGGGCTGGCCGCGGAACTCGATCGAGCTGGTGTGCATGTGAAGAATTGTAGGCAGCGCGCCATGGGGCCTAAAGACTGCATGGTCAGGCCCCGATTGCAAGCCGGGGGCCTTCTTGGATACCCTGTGCCTGCCTAAAAAACGCTCACACAACCAAGGACAAGGGGAATCGAATGAAGAAGAAGTTGCCGATGGCGGCGTGGATCCTGATTGCCATGGTGCTCGGCATCATCCTCGGCTACATGATCTTCGCGAGCTTCCCGGACAAGGGAACCGCCAAGGAGATCGCGGGCTACGTCTCGATCGTCTCGGACGTGTTCCTGCGCCTGATCAAGATGCTGATCGGGCCGCTGGTGTTCTCCACGCTGGTGGTCGGCATCGCGCACATGGGCGACGCCAAGTCGGTGGGCCGGGTGTTCGGCAAGGCCATCGGCTGGTTCCTCACGGCCTCGCTGATCTCGCTGGTGATCGGCCTGGTGATGGCCAACCTGCTGGAGCCCGGCGCCAACCTGGGCCTGCCGCTGCCCGACATCGGCGCCTCGGCCAACCTCGCGACCTCCAAGTTCACCTTCAAGGACTTCGTGAGCCACACGGTGCCGAAGTCCTTCATCGAGGCCATGGCCAACAACGAGATCCTGCAGATCGTGGTGTTCTCGATGTTCTTCGGCGTGGCGCTGGCCTCGCTCGGCGACAAGGCGAAGACGCTGGTCGCCGCCACCGAGGAGCTGTCGCACGCGATGCTGAAGATCACGGGCTACGTGATGAAGCTCGCGCCGCTCGCGGTGCTGGCCGCCATGGCCGCCACGGTGGCGGTCAACGGCCTGGGCATCCTGATCAAGTTCGCGGTATTCATGCGCGACTTCTACCTCGGGCTGTTCGTGCTGTGGGGCGTGCTGATCCTCGCGGGCTTCACCTTCCTCGGGCCGCGCGTGCTCAAGCTGCTGGTGCTGATCAAGGAGGCCTTCCTGCTCTCGTTCGCCACCGCCAGTTCGGAGGCCGCGTACCCGAAGATCCTGCAGGCGCTCGACCGCTTCGGCGTCAAGCGCAAGATCTCGAGCTTCGTGATGCCGATGGGCTACTCGTTCAACCTCGACGGCTCGATGATGTACTGCACCTTCGCCGTGCTGTTCATCGCGCAGGCCTACAACATCCACATGCCGATCAGCACGCAGATCACGATGCTGCTGATCCTGATGCTCACCTCCAAGGGCATGGCCGGCGTGCCGCGCGCCTCGCTGGTGGTGATCGCCGCCACGCTCAACCACTTCGACATTCCCGAGGCCGGCCTGCTGCTGATCCTGGGCGTGGACACCTTCCTCGACATGGGCCGCTCGGCCACCAACGCGGTGGGCAACTCGATCGCCACCGCGGTGGTCGCCAAGTGGGAAGGCGAGCTGCTGCCGGAGAGCGAGGCCGAGCTCAACGCGGCCAAGCTCGACGAAGAAGCGGCCGCGACGATCGCGCATCCGGCGCATGGCTGAGGCGATGCGCGGCATGACGACGATGCTCGGCAGGACCGGCCTGGCCTGCGCGGTCCTGCTGCTCACGGCCGGCGCGGCGCAGGCGCAGGAACTGCTCACCGGCACACTCGCCAAGGCGCGCGCCAGCGGCGCCATCACCCTTGGCTACCGGGAATCCTCGGTGCCCTTCTCCTTCCTCAACACGCGCAAGGAACCGGTCGGCTACTCGATCGAGCTGTGCCGCGAGCTGGTCACGGCGATCGGCAACGCGGTCGACCGCACGCTCGCGATCCAGTGGGAGCCGGTCACCTCCGACTCGCGCTTCGACGCGGTCGCCAGCGGCAAAGTCGACCTCGAATGCGGCTCGACCACCAGCAACCTCGAGCGCCAGAAGCGCGTGAGCTTCTCGCCGACGATCTTCGTCTCGGGCACCAAGGTGCTGGTGAAGAAGGGCACGCCGATCGCCTCGTTCCGCGACCTCGCGGGCCGCAAGGTGGCGGTGACGGCGGGCACCACCAACGAGAAGACGCTGCGCGAGCTGTCCGAGAAGTTCAAGCTCGGCATCCAGCTGCAGGTGGCACGCGACCATGCCGAGTCCTTCGCTCTCGTGAAGAGCGGCCAGGCCGATGCCTTCGCGACCGACGACGTGCTGCTCTACGGCCTGATCGCGCAGGAGAACGCCAAGGCCGACTACCGCGTGGTCGGCGACTTCCTCTCCTACGACCCCTACGGGATCATGTACCGCAAGGGCGACCCGCAGCTCGCGAAGGTGATCAACGACAGCTTCCAGGTGCTGGCCGAGGACGGCGAGATCGAGCGCCAGTACAAACGCTGGTTCCTGCGCAAGCTGCCCACGGGTGCCAGCCTCGACCTGCCGATGAGCGCGCAGCTCGAGACGATCATCAAGACGATGTCGGTGAAGGCCGAGTAGCCCGCGCCGCCTTCAGCGCGCCGGCCACTCCCAGCGCGGAATCTCGCTCATGTCGAGGTTCGCGATGCGGGTCTCGCCCAGGCGTTTCTCGAGCACCACCGACTGCAGCGCGACGCCGTCCGCGGCCGCCTCCTCGAGCGCGGCGATCAGCCGCGAGGCGTGCGACACCACGATCACCTGCGACTCGCGCGCGGCATGCGCGATCAGCCGGCCGAGCGCGGGCAGCAGGTCGGGATGCAGGCTGGTCTCGGGTTCGTTGAGCACCAGCAGCGCGGGCGGCCGCGGCGTGAGCAGCGCCGCGATCCACAGCAGGTAGCGCAAGGTGCCGTCGGACAGTTCGGCGGCGGTCAGGGCGCGCAGCAGGCCGTGCTGGTGCATCAGGGTCTGGAAGCGGTCGCCCGCGGCATCGATCTCGATGCGCGCGCCCGGAAAGGCATCGTCCACGGCGCGATCGAGCGCCTCGCCGTCGCCGATCTCGCGGATGGTCTGCAGCGCGGCGGCGAGGTCGGCGCCGTCGTTGGCCAGCACCGGCGTGCGGGTGCCGAGCTGCGGCTGGCGCGCCGGCGCCTCGGCGTCCGAGCGGAAGTGGTCGTAGAAGCGCCAGGAACGCATCTGCTCGCGCAGGGTGAGCATCTCGGGCGCGTCGCGCGGATCCGCATGCTCGGTCATCATGCTCGCAAAGGGCGGGATCGGCCGGCCCACGGGCTGCCAGCCGCGTCCGTCGCGCAAGCGCAGCGAGGCGCCCTTGCGGTCGACCAGCTGCGTGGATGGCCGCAGCAGCGGGCCGGCCCAGATGGCCTCGTGCTTGATCTCGGGATCGCGCGAGAAGGCGGTCGAGGGAATCGGCGGCGGCAGGCCGATGTCGATCGCATAGCCGAAGTCTTCGCTGCTGGCACCTGCGAAGCCCAGCTTCAGCGCGACCGGTTCGCTGCGCGTGGTGCCCTGCACCGGCATCTCGCCGCGCAGCATGGCGGCCGAGAGGCGCTCGGGCCCGGCCCACAGCGTGGAAGACAGCCCGCCCTCGCGCACCAGCGAACGGATCGCGCCGCCGTTGGCGATCTCGGCCAAGAGGCGCATGGCGCGGTAGACGCTCGACTTGCCGCTGCCGTTGGGCCCGGTGACCACGGTGAGCCGCGCGAGCGGCACCGTGAGCTGGCGCAGCGAGCGGTAGTTGGCGATGGCGAGCGCGGACAGCACGCGCCGCGAAGCGCCCTCAGGCGCCGGCCAGTTCGTCGGCGCGCGCCTGCGCCTGAGCGAAGTCGAGGTCGCCCGAGTAGATGGCGCGACCGCAGATCACGCCTTCGACGCCTTCGAATTCGACCGCGCAGAGCTGGTCGATGTCGGCCATGTTCGACAGGCCGCCCGAGGCGATGACCGGAATGGACAGCGCGCGCGCGAGCTTGACGGTGGCTTCGATGTTGATGCCCGACAGCATGCCGTCGCGGCCGATGTCGGTGTAGATGATCGATTCGACGCCGTAGTCCTCGAACTTCTTGCCCAGGTCGGCCACCTCGTGGCCCGTGAGCTTGCTCCAGCCGTCGGTGGCGACCTTGCCGTCCTTGGCGTCGAGGCCGACGATGATGTGGCCGCCGAAGGCGCTGCAGGCGTCCTTGAGGAAGCCCGGGTTCTTGACCGCGGCGGTGCCGATGATCACGTAGCGCAGGCCGTCGTCGATGTAGCGCTCGATGGTGTCGAGGTCGCGGATGCCGCCGCCGAGCTGCACCGGGATGTCGTCGCCGACCTCCTTCAGGATCGCCTTGATCGCCGCGTGGTTCTGCGGCTTGCCCGCGAAGGCCCCGTTCAGATCGACCAGGTGCAGGCGCCGGGCACCGGCCTCGACCCATTTGCGCGCCATGGCGGCCGGGTCTTCGCTGAAGATGGTGGACTGGTCCATGTCGCCTTGCTTCAGGCGTACGCAATGGCCGTCTTTGAGGTCGATCGCTGGGATGAGGAGCATGAAAGTGACGCGAGAGTGCAACGAAAGGGCGCCGGCCGGCGGCGCCCGGTCAGGGGAACGAAGTGTTCAGGGATTCCAGTGGAGGAAGTTTCGGTAGAGCTGCAACCCGTGGTCCGCACTCTTCTCGGGGTGGAACTGGGTGGCAAAAATGTTATCGCGTGCGATGGCGGCGGTAAAGCATGCCCCGTATTCGGCTTCGCCCACGCTGTGCCGCGCATCGACCGGCCGCGCGTAGAAGCTGTGCACGAAATAGAAGTAGCTGCCATCCGGCACCCCGGCCCAGACCGCGTGCGGCTGCGCCTGGCGCACCTGGTTCCAGCCCATCTGCGGCACCTTGAAGCGGCTGCCGTCGGGCTGCAGCTGTCCCTCGAGCTCGAAGCGGACCACCTCGCCCGGGATCAGGCCGAGCCCGTCGGTCGGCCCCTCGTCGCTGCGCGACAGCAGCATCTGCATGCCCACGCAGACGCCGAACAGCGGCTTCGTCGCCGCCGCCTCGAGCACCGATTCGAGCAGCCCCGAGTCGCGCAGCTCGCGCATGCAGTCGGGCATGGCGCCCTGCCCCGGCAGCACCACGCGCGCGGCCTTGCGCACCACCTCGGGGTCGGAGGTCACGAACACCTCGACGCCGACCTGGTCGGCGGCATGGCGCACCGCCTGCGCGACGGAGTGCAGATTGCCCATGCCGTAGTCCACCACGGCGACGGTGTTGGCGTTGTTTGCTACAGTTTTCATAGCTTCAATGACAGGCGGAGCGTGCGATGGCACGCTGTTCCGCTTGCAGGATCAGAGCGAGCCCTTGGTCGAGGGAATGACACCGGCCGAACGCGGATCGAGTTCGAGCGCGGCGCGCAGCGCGCGGGCGAAGGCCTTGAACACGGTCTCGCACTGGTGGTGCGCGTTGACGCCCTTGAGGTTGTCGATGTGCAGCGTGACGAAGGCGTGGTTCACGAAACCCTGGAAGAACTCGTAGGTGAGCTGGCTGTCGAAGGCGCCGATCATCCCGCTGGTGAAGGGCACGTGCATCTCGAGGCCGGGCCGGCCCGAGAAGTCGATGACCACGCGGCTGAGCGCCTCGTCGAGCGGCACGTAGGCATGGCCGTAGCGGCGGATACCCTTCTTGTCGCCCACGGCCTTGGCCACGGCCTGGCCCAGCGTGATGCCCACGTCTTCCACCGTGTGGTGGCCGTCGATGTGCAGGTCGCCCTGGCAGTCGATCTCGAGGTCGATCAGCCCGTGGCGGGCGATCTGGTCGAGCATGTGATCGAAGAAGCCGATGCCGGTGGCCAGCTTGGCGCGGCCGGTGCCGTCGAGGTTGACGCTGACGGTGATCTTCGTTTCGGCGGTGTTGCGCGCGACCGTGGCGGTGCGCGCGGCGAGGGCGTCGGGGGTGGCCGCGGGGGCGGCTTGGGGGGTGGTCATAGTGAGGCTTCGAGCGCCGCGAGCATCCTGGCATTCTCGTCGGCCGTTCCGACGGTCAGGCGCAGGCAGTTCGCGAGCAGTTCGTGCATTTTAGAAACGTTCTTCACCAGCACCCCGCGCGCCTTCATGCCGTCGAAGGTGCGGGAAGCATCGGGCACGCGCAGCAGGATCATGTTGGCGTCGCTGGGCCAGACCTTGACGCCCGGCAGCCGGCCGAGCCCCATCATCAGCCGCTCGCGCTCCTCGCGGATCTGCCGGGCCTGGGCCTCGAACACCTCGGCATGCTCGAGCGCGAACAGCGCGCACTCGCAGTTCAGCACGCTGACGTTGTAGGGCGGGCGCACCTTGTCGATCTCGGCGATCAGCGCGGCCGGGCCCATCAGGTAGCCCAGGCGGATGCCGGCCAGGCCGAACTTGCTGAGGGTGCGCATCAGCAGCACGTGGCGATGCTTCGCGAGCCGGTCGATGTAGCTGCGCGCGGCGAAGGGCTGGTAGGCCTCGTCGATCACCACCAGGCCGCCCTGCGCGCCCTGGGCCTCGACGATCTTCTCGAGCACCGCGTCGTCCCAGAGGTTGGCGGTCGGGTTGTTCGGATAGGCCAGGTAGACGATGGCCGGCTGCTCGCGCGCGATGGCGGCGAGCATGGCGGCCTCGTCGAGCTCGAAGTCGGCCGTGAGCGGCTCGCCCACGAAACGCAGGCCCTGGAGCTGGGCGCTCATGGCGTACATGACGAAGCCCGGCAGCGGTGCCAGCACGCTGGCGCCCGGCAGGTCGCAGGCGATCGCGAGCAGCGAGATCAGCTCGTCCGAGCCGTTGCCCAGCACCAGCGAGAAGCCCTCGGGCAGGCGTGCCTGCGCGGCCAGCGCGCGCTGCAGGTCGGCGCCGCGCTCGCCCGGGTAGCGGTTGAGCGCCAGCGCGCCGAGCCGCGCGCCGAGCTCGGCCTGCAGCGCGGGCGGCAGGCCGAAGGGGTTCTCCATCGCATCGAGCTTGACCAGGCCGCGCGCGTCCTGCACGGCATAGGCATGCATGGCGCGCACGTCGGCGCGGATGCGCTGGAGCGCGGGAACGGGGGCGGTGGTATCGGACATCGGGGGCTCGGGGGGAAAACGGTCGATGGAAAAAATCAGGAAGCGCAGCGGAAGCTGTTCTGCAGCGCGGTCGACAGCACCAGCTGCACCGGCATGTCGGCCTCGTAGACGTCGGCGTTGCGCTTGAGCTCGGCCTCGAACAGCGAGCGCGCCATCGAAGGCTCGAGCCGGCGGCCGTCGACGCAGAACAGCGGCTTCTGGCCCGCGCGGCGCGCGGCGTCGCCGGCCTCGCGCAGGCCCTCGAGCACGCCCACGAGGTAGTAGCTGGCGTAGGCCTTGCCCTGCTTCTTCTCCTTCACCTCGAGGGTGTGGAACTCGCGGATGCTCATGGCCTGCGCGCCCAGGCTGGCCGCGGCCAGCGCGAGCGGCAGCAACAGGAGACGCGTGCGCTGCATGGCGGACCTCACTTCGCGTAGCGCGGCGGCGGCGCGTAGCCGGTCGCGCCGTCGGCCGGGAAGGCGTTGGGCTGCGCGGCATCGGGGCCGCGGCGCGGACGGCGCGGGGCGTCGGGCTGCGCGATCTCGAACAGCGCGGCACCGAGGATGCCGATGTTGCGCGCGTCGCCGGCCTCGGTGTTGGCGGCATAGGCGCGGCCCGGCGTGGCAAAGCGGAAGGCCGCGACCTCGGACTGGCTCTTGCGGAAGCCCTCGATGTCGAGCACCTGCAGCGGACGCAGCACGTAGCCGCCGTTGCGCAGGCTGCCAGGCTTGCCGTTGAGCACGTCGAGGCCGTCGACCGTGACGATCACCTCGTAGCTGCGGTCGCTGAGGTTGCGAAAGCGCAGCGTGTAGCGCGCGCCCTCGGCACCGGCGAGGCGGAAGTTCTCGTCGCCGCCCGTGCCGCGGCGCGCGCGCTGCAGCGGGATGGCGCGGCCCGATTCGTCGATCACCGACCATTCGACGTCGCCCTGCGCCAGCTGCAGGTTGAGCCGGCGCTCGGGGTTGGCACCGACGCCGCGGCGCACGCTGGCGGCGTCGTTGTAGCCGATGGAGGCGACCTCGTCGGGCTGCTCGGGCGTGTAGCGCTGGACCTGCACGCTGCGCGTGTTCGATTCGCGGCCCTCGCCCCACTGCGTGCCCAGGCGCGGCGCCGGCGCGGCGGGCGCGGCAACGGCGGCGGCCGTGCTCGGCACCGCCTCGGCCTGGCTCTGGGTGCGCGGCATCGGGGTGCAGGCCACGAGCAGCGCTGCCCCGGCCAGCAGACCGAAGGCGAACTTGAACAGGCGCGAACGACGCAGACGTTGATTCATCATCAGCCTTGCTCCTCCCGAGCGGGTTGTGGACGGAAATGCCATCGGAACCGGGCCCGCGGCCGCGGCCCTCAAACCTTGCGCAGCCGCATGCGCGCGGCCTCGGCGTGGCCCTGCAGGCCCTCGCCCTCGGCCAGCGTGACGGCGATCGGCCCGAGCACCTGGGCCCCGGCCTCGCTGACCTCGATCAGGCTCGAGCGCTTCTGGAAGTCGTACACGCCCAGCGGGCTCGAGAAGCGCGCGGTGCCGCTGGTGGGCAGCACGTGGTTCGGGCCGGCGCAGTAGTCGCCGAGGCTCTCGCTGGTGAAGGCGCCGAGGAAGATCGCGCCGGCGTGGCGCAAGAGCGGCTCCCAGCGCTGCGGCTCGCTGCTGCTGACTTCCAGGTGCTCGGGCGCGATGCGGTTGCTGATCTCGCAGGCCTCTTCCATGCTCTTCGTGTGGATCAGCGCGCCGCGGCCGTTGAGCGAGGCGGCGATGATCGCCGCGCGTGGCATGGTCGGCAGCAGGCGGTCGATCTCGGCCTGCACGCGGTCGATGTAGGCGGCGTCGGGGCACAGCAGGATGCTCTGCGCGAGCTCGTCGTGCTCGGCCTGGCTGAACAGGTCCATCGCCACCCAGTCGGGCGGCGTGCTGCCGTCGGCCAGCACCAGGATCTCGCTCGGGCCCGCGATCATGTCGATGCCCACGGTGCCGAACACGCGGCGCTTGGCGGCGGCCACGTAGGCATTGCCGGGACCGGTGATCTTGTCGACCGCGGGAATGGTCGCCGTGCCATAGGCCAGCGCGGCCACGGCCTGCGCGCCGCCTATGGTGAAGGCGCGCGTGACGCCGGCCACGTAGGCGGCGGCCAGCACCAGCACGTTGCGCTCGCCCTTGCCGGACGATTCGCCGCCGGCGCCGCCGGTGGCCACGCTGCCCTTCACCGGGGTCGGCACGACCATGATGATCTCGCCCACGCCGGCCACGTGGGCCGGAATCGCGTTCATCAGCAGGCTCGACGGATAGGCCGCCTTGCCGCCGGGCACGTAGATGCCGACGCGGTCGAGCGGCGTGACCTTCTGGCCCAGCAGCGTGCCGTCGGCGTCGCGGTAGCTCCAGCTCTCGCCCGAGGCCTTCTTCTGCGCCTCGTGGTAGCTGCGCACGCGGTCGGCCGCGGCCTGCAGCGCCTCGCGCTGCACGGCGGGCAGCGAGTCGAAGGCTTGCTTGAAGTCGGCCTGGGTCAGTTCGAGTTCGGACACCGACGCGGCACCCAGGCCGTCGAAGCGGCGCGTGTACTCGAGCACCGCCGCGTCGCCGCGCGTCTGCACGTCGGCCAGGATGTCGGCCACCGTCTTCTCGATCGCGGCATCGGCATCCGCGGACCAATGCAGCCGCGCCTTGAATTCAGCATCGAAGCTGGCTGAAGTCGTGGACAGTCGGGCGGGGGCTGCTTGCAGGGTCATTTGGCGAAGTGCGGTTCGAGGGATCAGGCGGAGGGAATGGCCGACGCGAAGGCGTCGATGATGCGGCGGATGGGTTCGCGCTTGAGCTTGAGCGCGGCCTGGTTGACGACCAGGCGCGCGCTGATGTCCATGATGCGCTCGACCTCGACCAGCTGGTTGGCCTTGAGCGTGTTGCCGGTCGAGACCAGGTCGACGATGGCGTCGGCCAGGCCGGTCAGCGGCGCGAGCTCCATGCTGCCATAGAGCTTGATCAGGTCGACGTGCACGCCCTTGCTGGCGAAGAAGTCGCGCGCCAGGCCCACGTACTTAGTCGCGACCTTGAGGCGCGAACCCTGGCGCACGGCCGAGGCGTAGTCGTAGTCGGCGCGCACGGCCACGCTGAGGCGGCAGGCGGCGATGCGCAGATCGAGCGGCTGGTACAGGCCCTGGTTGCCGTGCTCGAGCAGCACGTCGAGGCCGGTCACGCCGAGGTCGGCGCCGCCGTACTGCACGTAGGTCGGCACGTCGGAGGCGCGCACCAGCACCACGCGCACGTCGGGGCGGGTGGTGCCGAGGATCAGCTTGCGCGACTTCTCGGGGTCTTCCGTGACTTCGATGCCGGCCGCGGCCAGCAGCGGCATGGTCTCTTCGAAGATGCGGCCTTTGGAAAGCGCCAGGGTGATCATGCGGTGGCTCCGGTCACGCGTTCGATGTCGGCCCCGAGGCCGCGCAGCTTGGCTTCCATGCGGTCGTAGCCGCGGTCCAGGTGGTAGATGCGGTCGACCAGGGTCTCGCCTTCGGCCACCAGGCCGGCGATGACCAGGCTGGCCGAGGCGCGCAGGTCGGTCGCCATCACGGTGGCGCCCGAGAGTTGCGGCACGCCCTCGACCATCGCCACCTTGCCCTCGACATGGATGCGCGCGCCCAGGCGCACCATCTCGTTCACGTGCATGAAGCGGTTCTCGAAGATGGTCTCGGTGACCATCGAGGCGCCGTGCGCGATCACGTTGAGCGCCATGAACTGCGCCTGCATGTCGGTCGGGAAGCCCGGGTATTCGGTGGTGCTGAAGTTCTGGGCCTTGAGCTGTTCCGCGCCTTTCGAGGCGATGCGGATACCGTCCTGCTCGCAGCCGACCTCGCAGCCGGCGTCGCGCAGCTTGTCGATCACCGCGTCGAGGTGGTCGCCGCGCGCATGGCGCAGCAAGGCCTCGCCGCCCGCGGCCGCCACGGCGCACAGGAAGGTGCCGGCCTCGATGCGGTCGGCCACCACGGCGTGCTCGCAGCCGTGCAGCTTCTCCACGCCCTGGATGCGGATGTGGCTGGTGCCGTGGCCCTCGATCTTCGCGCCCATGCGGATCAGCATCTCGGCCAGGTCGACGATCTCGGGCTCCTGCGCGGCGTTCTCGAGCAGCGTCTCGCCCTCGGCCAGCGCGGCGGCCATCAGGAAGTTCTCGGTGCCGGTGACGGTCACCATGTCGGTCAGGATGCGCGCGCCCTTCAGGCGCGTGCGGCCCGCGGGCAGGCGCGCGACCATGTAGCCGTGCTCGACCACGATCTCGGCGCCCATGGCCTGCAGGCCCTTGATGTGCTGGTCGACCGGCCGCGAGCCGATGGCGCAGCCGCCCGGCAGCGACACCTTGGCGTGGCCGAAGCGCGCCAGCAGCGGGCCCAGCGCCAGCACCGAGGCGCGCATCGTCTTCACGAGTTCGTACGGGGCCTCGGGGCGGGTCAGGTCGCCGGCGTTCAGGCGCACCGTGCCGTTGTCGTCGCGCTCGGCCGACACGCCCATGTTGCGCACCAGCTTGAGCATGGTCGACACGTCCTGCAGCCGCGGCACGTTGTGCAGCACCACGGGCTGGTCGGTCAGCAGGGCCGCGCACAGCTCGGGCAGCGCGGCGTTCTTGGCGCCGGAAATGAGTACTTCGCCGCGGAGCTGGCGCCCGCCGCGAATCAGGAGTTTGTCCATCGAAGGTCCAGCGAGTGGCTCGCAAAGGGCCCGCAGGCCCGGAGAGTTATTTTTCAGCCGCCGCCCATTCGGACGGCGTATAGGTCTTCATCGAGAGCGCATGCACCTCATCGGTGTGCATTTTCGCACCGAGGGTGGCGTAGACCCGCTGATGGCGCTGGATCGAGCGCTTGCCCTCGAATTCGGCCGAGACGATGGTGGCGTACCAATGTCGGCCGTCCCCCTCGAGCGCGATGTGCTCGCACGGCAGGTGGGACTGGATGATGGCCTTGAGTTGGTCTGCGGTCATGGAATGTGGGGTGGGCCGTTCAGCCTCGGATTTTGTAGCCGATCTTCAGCAGGTGGACCGCGATCGCGCTGACCACGAGCCAGGCGCTGCCGACGATCCCGAAGCTCAGCCACGGCGAGGCGTCGCTGACGCCGAAGAAGCCGTAGCGGAAGCCGTCGATCATGTAGAAGAAGGGGTTCAGGTGGCTCACCGACTGCCAGAACGGCGGCAGCGAGCCGATCGAATAGAACACGCCCGACAGGAAGGTCATGGGCATGATCAGGAAATTCTGGAACACGGCCATCTGGTCGAACTTCTCGGCCCAGAGCCCGGCGATCAGGCCCAGGGTGCCGAGCATGGCCGAGCCGAGCAGCGCGAACACCAGGATCCACACGGGCGCCGCGAAGTCGGGCACCGCGAAGAAGATCGTGACCAGGAACACGCCGAGCCCCACCGCCAGCCCGCGGATCACCGAGGAGCCCACGTAGGCGAGGAACCAGCCCCAGTGCGACAGCGGCGTGAGCAGCACGAACACGAGGTTGCCCATGATCTTGCTCTGGATGATCGAGGACGAGCTGTTGGCGAAGGCGTTCTGCAGCACGCTCATCATCACCAGGCCCGGGATCAGGAAGGCGGTGTAGCCGACGGTGCCGTAGACCTTCACGTGGTCCTCGAGCACATGGCCGAACACCATCAGGTACAGCAGCGCGGTGAGCACCGGCGCGCCGACGGTCTGGAAGCCGACCTTCCAGAAGCGCAGCGTTTCCTTGTAGAGCAGCGCGCGCCAACCCGTGACAGCCATCATTCTTGAGCCCCCTTGCTCGGCACTTCGTGTCCTCGCATCCCCCCAAGGGGGAGCTTCGCTTGCTTGGGGCGGCCCGGCGCTGCGCTCATCGCGCGACCTCCAGCGGCGTCTGCTCGCCCGCCATCAGGTCGATGAACACGTCTTCCAGGTCGGCCTTGCGCATTTCCACGTCTTCCACCGCCACGCCGGCCTGCCGGATGGCGGCCAGCAGTTGTTCGACCTCGTGCGCGTTCTGCGCCGGCAGCTGCACGATGCGGCCCGTGATGCGCGCGTGCTGGGCGATTTCCCAGGGCAGCATCGCATCGGTCTTGAAGCGCAGCACGTTGCTCGCGGCCGACTTCAGCAGTTCGCTGGTGCGGTCGAGCGCGATCACGCGGCCGAGCTTGAGCATCGCGATGCGGTTGCACAGCGCCTCGGCTTCCTCGAGGTAATGGGTGGTCAGCAGCACCGTGCTGCCCTGCTTGTTGAGCCGCGCGACGAACTGCCACAGCGTCTGGCGCAGCTCGACGTCGACGCCCGCGGTGGGCTCGTCGAGCACGATCACCGGCGGCTTGTGCACCAGCGCCTGCGCCACCAGCACCCGGCGCTTCATGCCGCCCGAGAGCTGGCGCATGTTGGCCGTGGCCTTGTCGGCCAGGCCCAGGCTCTGCAGCAGCTCGTCGATCCAGGCCTCGTTGTTGGTGATGCCGAAGTAGCCCGACTGGATGCGCAGCGACTCGCGCACGTTGAAGAAGGGGTCGAACACCAGCTCCTGGGGCACGATGCCGAGCTGGCGGCGCGCCTGCGCGTAATCGCGCTGCACGTCGAAGCCATGCACCTTGATCGACCCGGCGGTGGGTCGCGACAGGCCCGCGAGCATGCTGATCAGCGTGGTCTTGCCGGCGCCGTTGGGGCCGAGCAGGCCGAAGAACTCGCCGGGCTCGATGTCGAAGCTGACCTCGTCGACCGCCCGCAGCCCGGTCTTGCCCTGGGCCCGCTGCTGTCGTGAGGGAGGATAGGTCTTGGAGACCGATTGGAATGAGATCGCGGGCATGGGAGGCCGGGATTTTAAGGGCGCGGGTCCTCCAGCGCAGTTCGTGCGGGAATGCAAGCCCGGCGGACCCTGAAGGACCGCGGGCCCGGTTCGGATCAGAATCGCGCCCGACGCCGAGCGGGGCACCGCCCACGCCGGCCGTCGCGAGGAGCCTTCGTGATGCGATTGCGATCGTTGCACCGCCCTGCCCGGCCCTGGCTGGCCGCCGGGGCCCTGATTCTTGCGAGCCTGCTGTCCGCCTGCGGCGGTGGCGGTGGAGGGGGCGGCTTGCCCATCGTCGGTGGCACGCCGCCGCCCAGCACGGCCGAGCTGCCGTCGCGCGAGGCGCTGATCGCGCGCGCCCGCTCCCTCGAGCTCAACACCCCCTACGTGCCGCCGCCCGGCAACGTGCTCGAACACAACACCTCGGGCTATGCCAAGGCGATGTGCTCGGCGGTCTTCATCACCGGGCTCGACCCGGACGTCGCCGCCGAGACCATCGGCTACTTCGTCGGGCCGTATTCGGAACGCAGGAAGGTCGGCAAGCCGGTCATCGACCGCACGAAGCGCGAAGTGCGCATCGCCATCCCCGGCGGCCCGACCCTGACCGCGCGCCAGTTCGGCTCGCAAGGTTGCGTGACACTGCCGCCGGGGCGCGACGACGTGTTCTTCACGCCGATCGAGGTCAAGAGCACGCTGCCCGATGCGGCCACCCAGCCCTGGCCGATGGGCGACCTGCTGCCGAGCACCGCGCCGCCGGCCGGCGTGAACATGGCCAAGGTGGCGCAGGCCGTGGATGCCGCCTTCGCCATCCCCGAGGCCTACACCTCGGCCTTCGTGGTCACGCACAAGGGGCGGATCATCGGCGAGCGCTACATGCAGGGCATCGGCCCGACGACGCCGCTGGAATCGTGGTCGATGGGCAAGAGCGTGGTGGCCACGATGATGGGCCTGCTGATCAAGCAGGGCGTCTACACGCTCGACCAGCCGGCGCCCATTCCCGAATGGCAGGGCGAAGGCGATCCGCGCCAGAAGATCCGCATCTCGGACCTGCTGCACATGTCGAGCGGGCTGCGCATCAAGGCGCCCGACGATCCGGACTTCGACCCCAACGGCACCTACCCCGACCACCTCTACTTCTACACGGGGCGCATCAACGCCTTCAACTACGCCGCCACGCGGCCGCAGCAATGGCAGCCCAACCTCGTGGGCCGCTACCGCAACACCGACCCCGTGCTGGCCAGCTACCTGGTGCGCCTGGCGGTCGAGAAGCGCGGCGAGGAGTACCTGTCGTTCCCGCAGCGCGCGCTGTTCGACAAGATCGGCATCCGCTCGATGGTGCTGGAGACCGATCCCTACGGCAATTTCCTGGCCCAGGGCTACGACTTCATGTCGGGCCGCGACTGGGCGCGGCTGGCCAACCTGTACCTGCAGGACGGGGTCTGGAACGGCGAGCGCCTGCTGCCCGAGGGCTTCGTGAACTTCGTGCGCACCGTGGCGCCGGGCTGGGCGGCCGACAAGCGGCCGATCTACGGCGGCTTCTTCTGGCTCAACGGGTCGATCAACGGCGTCACGGCGTTCCCGGTGCCGACCTCGGCCTACTACATGCTGGGAGCGGACGGGCAGGTGGTGCTGATCGTGCCCTCGCACGACCTGGTGATCGTGCGCATCGGGCATTCGAAGGGCGCGCCGGTCTACGGCCGGTCGCTCAACGATGCACTGAAGCTGCTGATGGAGGCCGTTCCGACCTCCTGAACTCGCAAGGGCGAGAGCGAGAGGAAGAAGGGATCAGGGCGCGGCCGGCAGCAGGCCGGCGATCCCGTAGAGCGCCGCCAGCTCGCGCAGCCGCGGCGACAGGCCCTTCACCGCGAAGCCGCGCCCCAGAGCGCTGGCCTCGCGGCGGCATTCGAGCAGCACCGCCAGCGCCGACGAGTCGAACTGCACCAGCGCGCTGGCATCGACCACGGTGGCGGAGGCGTCGGCCTGGCCGGCGAGGCCCTTCTGCAGCATGCGCATGCAGGCGGGCGCCTCGTCGTGCGTGAGCTTCGTGGGCAGGACCAGCATGGCCTCGGCTCCTCTTCGGCGCGCCTGGGCGGGCTCAGCCCTTGGCGCCGCCCTTGTTGCGGGCTGCCAGCGCGGTGATCAGGCCGTCGATGCCGCGGGCGTTGATCTCCTGCGAGAACTGGGTGCGGTAGGTATCGACCAGCCACACGCCGAGCACATTGAGGTTGTAGACCTTCCAGCCGCCGCCCTGGCCGGGCGTCTTCTCGAGGCGGTAGTCGAGCTGGACCGGGTCGCCGCGGCCGCGGACCTCGGTGCGCACCAGCACTTCCTTGTCGTCGGGCGAACCGCGGTAGGGACGCACGGTGACGGTCTGGTCGCTCACCTGGTCGAGTGCACCGGCATAGGTGCGCACCAGCAGGGTCTTGAACTCTTCCTGCAGGCGCTTCTGCTGCTCGGGGGTGGCCTGGCGCCAGGCCGGGCCGACGGCCGAGGCGGTCATGCGCTGGAAGTTGACGTTCGGCATGATCTTGCTGTCGACCAGCAGCATGATCTTGTTGACGTCGCCGGCCTTGATCGAGGTGTCGGCCTTGATGGTCTCGAGCACGTCGGTCGACAGCCGCTTGACCAGCGCGTCGGGCGCTTCGTCCGCGGCCTGCGCGGGGCGCATGAAGGCGACGCCGGCGCCGATCAGCAGCGCGCCGGCCAGCACCAGGCGGCCGAGGCTGCGTCGTTGAATCAAGGTCTGGGTTTTTGTCATGATCGTGAGTCCCTCTGGTTGGATCTGCCGCGCGGCTCTTCGAAAAAGAGAGCAGCCGCGCCAAGTCTGGAACGGTTTCGACAGGCTACCGGCCTACCGGGTTCCTGAACGTCGGATGAAGCCTGCAACCGGATGCAAGCGAATGCCACGGCCGGTTGCCTGGGTTGCCGTGCGCAGGGCACGGCGGGCCGGCGCTTACTTGCCGTCGCCGCCCTTGCCGTCCTTGGTGTCGATGTCCTCGCGCTCGTCGGGCGGATTGCCGTCGTAGATGTCGCTGCGGCGGTGCTGCAGGTAGGCGTCGCGCGTGAAGGTGTACTTGTCGAGCGCCGCGTCGTCGAGCAGGCGGCCGGCGCGCAGGTACTTGGCGCGGGTGTCGACCAGGTTCAGCACGTTGAGCGAATTGCGCCACGCCACGTCGTTCATGTGCGAGATCGGGTCGCCCCAGCGGTCCACCGGCAGCGCCGCGGCATCGCGCACGGTCGAGGGGCCGAGCAGCGGCAGCACGAGGTACGGGCCCGAGCCCACGCCCCAGTAGCCCAGGGTCTGGCCGAAGTCCTCGTCGTGGCGATCGATGCCCGCCTCGGTCGCGATGTCGAGCAGGCCGCCGAGGCCGAAGATCGTGTTGACGTTCAGGCGCATGAAGGTCTGGGCGCTGTTCTGCACCTTGCCCTGCGCCACGTTGTTCGCGAAGTTCCAGACGTCGCCGACGTTGTTGAAGAAGTTGCTGACGCCGGTGCGCACCAGCGAGGGCAGCACGCGGGTGTAGGTGGTGGCCACCGGCACAAGCACGTTCTCGTCGACGACGTCGTTGAAGCGGGTCACGCCGCGGTTGAAGGGCTCGAGCGGATCGAGCGGGTTGGCCTGGGGGCCGGTGGCGCACGCGGCGAGCACCGACAGGAGCGCGGAAACGCCCATCCATCGGGCATAAGTCGCTATGTTATTCATAGCATTAAATAGGGGGTGACGGTTTTTCATTTCTTGTTGCTGTTGGCCGGTGTGGAGCTTCCCTCGGCGGCCTTGCTATAGAGGAACTGGCTGATCAGGTTCTCGAGCACCACCGCCGATTGGGTGGCGGTGATCGTGTCGCCGGCCTGCAGGTTCTTCTCCTCGACGCCCGCCTCGATCCCGATGTACTGCTCGCCGAGCAAGCCACTGGTGAGGATCTTCAGCGAGCTGTCCTTGGGAAAACTGTAACGGTTTTGCAATGCCAGCGTCACGTCGGCCTGAAATGTCTTGTCGTTGAACGAGATCGATTGCACGCGGCCGATCACGACGCCGGCGCTCTTGACGGCCGTCTGCGGCTTCAGGCCGCCGATGTTGTCGAAGCGCGCGGTGACGGTGTAGGTCTTCTGGAAGTTCAGGCTCAGCAGGTTGGCCGACTGCAGCGCGAGAAACAGCAGCCCGGCCGCCCCGAGCAGCACGAACAGGCCGACCCAGATGTCGTTGTTGGAACGTTGCATGGTTGCACTCTCTATCTAGAACGATCGGGGGCGAGCCCCTTCAGATACTGAACATCATGGCCGTGAGCAGGAAATCCAGCCCCAGCACCGACAGCGAAGCCGCCACCACCGTGCGCGTGGTGGCGCGCGACACGCCCTCGGGCGTGGGCTGCGCCTCGTAGCCCTGCAGCAGCGCGATGAAGGTCACGGTGAAGCCGAACACGATGCTCTTAATGACGCCGTTGCCGACGTCGCGCCAGACATCGACGCCAGCCTGCATCTGGCCCCAGAACGCGCCGGGATCGACGCCGAGCATCAGCACGCCCACCACGTAGCCGCCGAGGATGCCGACCGCGCTGAACACGGCCGCCAGCAGCGGCATCGTGATCACGCCGGCCCAGAAGCGCGGCGCGAGGATGCGCTGCACCGGGTCGACCGCCATCATCTCCATGGCGCTGAGCTGTTCGCCGGCCTTCATGAGGCCGATCTCGGCCGTGAGCGAAGTGCCGGCGCGGCCCGCGAACAGCAGGGCCGCCACCACCGGCCCGAGCTCGCGCACCAGGCTCAGCGTGACCAGCAGGCCGAGCGCTTCGGAAGAGCCATAGCGCTGCAGCGCGTAGTACATCTGCAGCCCGAGCACGAAGCCCACGAACAGCCCCGACACCGCGATGATCGCGAGCGAGTAGTTGCCGAGGAAATGGATCTGGTCGCGCACCAGCGCGAAGCGGCGCAGGCTGCGCGAGCCCTGGAAGGCCAGCCGCAGGAACAGCTTGGCGCCATAGCCGAGGTCGGACAGCTTGCTGCGCACGGCGAAGCCGACGTCGCGCGGATTCCACCAGCTCATGGATGGCCTCCGTGCACGGGGCCGAAGTCTTCCTCGATGCCGACGCCCGGATAGTGGAAGCGCACCGGACCGTCGGGCAGCGCATGCACGAACTGGTGCACCAGCGGATCGCTGCTGTTGCGCACCTCGTCGGGCGTGCCCTGCGCGGCGATGCCGCCGTTGGCGAGCACGATCACCTGGTCGGCGATGCGGAAGGTTTCCTCCACGTCGTGCGACACGATGATGCTGGTGAGCCCCAGCGTGTCGTTGAGCTGGCGGATCAGCCGCGCCGCGGTGCCGAGCGAGATCGGGTCGAGGCCGGCGAAGGGTTCGTCGTACATCACGAAGTCGGGGTCGAGCGCGATCGCGCGGGCCAGCGCGATGCGCCGCGCCATGCCGCCCGAGACTTCGCTGGGCATCAGGTCGCGCGCGCCGCGCAGGCCGACGGCGTCGAGCTTCATCAGCACGATGTCGCGCACCAGCGCCTCGGGCAGCTCGGTGTGCTCGCGCAGCGGAAAGGCCACGTTGTCGAGCACGCTCATGTCGGTGAACAGCGCGCCGAACTGGAACAGCATGCCCATGCGGCGCCGCGCGGCATAGAGCGTGGCGGCGTCCATGCGGCCGACGTCGTGGCCGTCGAACAGCACCTCGCCGCGCTGCGCGCGCTGCTGGCCGCCGATGAGGCGCAGCACGGTGGTCTTGCCCCCGCCCGACGCGCCCATGAGCGCCGTGACCTTGCCGCGTGGCAGCGAGAACGAGACGCCGTCGAGGATCGCGCGTTCGCCATAGCCGAAGCGAACGTCGCGAAACTCTACGAAGGGCTGTGGCTGTGCGGCTGGGTCCATCTCAATAAAAAAGCCGGGCGCCCTGAGGAGGCATCCCGGCATGCGGTTTCCGCGGATGATAAAGGAGCCGCGAGAAGCCCCGCCGAATTGAAACAAATTTCCGCCGTGGCAGCCTGCTCCGTTTGGAGGAGACATCCGCCCTCCCGAGGGAGGGCGGGCGCGGCACCTGGGCCTATCGCGGCAGGTCGCTGAAACCCATCAGGAACTCGTCGACCGAGCGCGCGGCCTGGCGACCCTCGCGGATCGCCCACACCACCAGCGACTGGCCGCGGCGGATGTCGCCGGCGGCAAAGACCTTCGGCACGTTGGTGGCATAGCCGCCGATGAAGTCGACGCTGGCCTTCGCGTTGCCGCGCGCATCCTTCTCGACGCCGAAGGCATCGAGCACGGTCGCCACGGGGCTCACGAAGCCCATCGCGAGCAGCACGAGGTCGGCCTTGAGCACCTGTTCGCTGCCGGCCACTTCCTGCATCCTGCCGTCCTTCCATTCGACGCGAACGGTCTTCAGGCCGGTGACCTTGCCCTTCTCGCCGATGAATTCCTTGGTCGAGATCGCGAACTCGCGCTCGCAGCCCTCGTCGTGGCTGGAGCTGGTGCGCAGCTTGATCGGCCAGTAGGGCCAGGTCAGCGGACGGTTCTCTTCCTGGGGCGGCTGGGGCATCAGTTCGAACTGCGTGACGCTCACGGCGCCATGGCGGTTGCTGGTGCCCACGCAGTCGGAGCCGGTGTCGCCACCGCCGATCACGATCACGTGCTTGCCGTCGGCGCGCAGCTGGCCCTTGACCTTGTCGCCCGCGTTGACGCGGTTCTGCTGCGGCAGGAACTCCATCGCGAAATGGATGCCGTCGAGGTCGCGGCCGGGCACCGGCAGGTCGCGCGACTGCTCGGCGCCGCCTGTCAGCAGCACGGCGTCGAAGTCCTTCTGCAGCTGCTCGGGCGTGACGGTTTCCTTGGCCAGGTTGGTGACCTTGGAACCCTTGCCCAGCGGATCCTTGGCGGCGCCGACGACCACGCCGGTGCGGAACACCACGCCCTCGGCCTTCATCTGCTCGACGCGGCGGTCGATGTGCGACTTCTCCATCTTGAAGTCGGGGATGCCGTAGCGCAGCAGGCCGCCGATGCGGTCGTTCTTCTCGAACAGCGTCACGTCGTGGCCGGCGCGCGCGAGCTGCTGCGCGGCGGCCATGCCGGCCGGGCCCGCGCCCACCACCGCGACCTTCTTGCCGGTCTTGTGCTTGGCCACGCGCGGCGCGACCCAGCCTTCGTCCCAGGCGCGGTCGATGATCGCGTGCTCCAGCGACTTGATGCCGACCGCGTCGTCGTTCACGTTGAGCACGCAGGCCGCCTCGCAGGGCGCGGGGCAGATGCGGCCGGTGAACTCCGGGAAGTTGTTGGTCGAGTCGAGCACCGCGAAGGCGTTCTGCCAGTCGTTGCGGTACACCAGATCGTTGAAGTCCGGAATGATGTTGTTGACCGGGCAACCGCTGTTGCAGAACGGCGTGCCGCAGTCCATGCAGCGCGCGCCCTGCACCTTCGCCTGGTCGGTGTTCAGGCCGACGACGAATTCCTTGTAGTGCTTGAGCCGTTCCTCGACCGGGCGATAGCCCTCCTCGATGCGCTCATGCTCCAGAAAACCGGTGATCTTTCCCATCGTGCTGTTCCTTCGTTGTGTCTTCGTTCACCCGCGCCTTCAGGCGGCGGCCGGCGCCGTCTTGGGCGCGGCGGCGATCGCGTGCGGCTCGAGGCCGACGTGCGCGTTGTTGCCGGTGCTGGTGAGCTCGACCTTGCGGTCGTGCAGCTCGCCGAGGGCGCGCTTGTACTCGTTGGGGAAGACCTTGACGAACTTGGTGCGCGACACGGCCCAGGTGTCGAGCAGCTCGCGCGCGCGCTTGCTGCCGGTCCAGCGGTGGTGGTCCTCGAGCAGCTTCTTCAGCTGGGCCTCGTCGGTCTCGCCGCCGTGCCAGATCTTGCGATGCACGCTGGCGGTCTGCTCGGCCGAGGTCAGCACCTTGTCGAGCGAGACCATCGCCATGTTGCAGCGCGAGGCGAACTGGCCGTCCTCGTCGTAGACAAAGGCCACGCCGCCGCTCATGCCGGCCGCGAAGTTGCGCCCGGTCTTGCCGAGCACGGCCACCGTGCCGCCGGTCATGTATTCGCAGCCGTGGTCGCCCGTGCCTTCGATGACCGCCGTGGCGCCCGACAGGCGCACCGCGAAGCGCTCGCCGGCCACGCCGCACAGGTAGGCCTCGCCGGTGGTCGCGCCGTACAGCGCGGTGTTGCCGACGATGGTGTTGCGCG
>Ga0209025_1000684_pt1 | contig 58110 bp, 41 predicted proteins | sample AraplaMF_Col_mLB_FD_184256 | JGI IMG/M metagenome (GOLD analysis project Ga0209025, IMG submission 184256) | Arabidopsis root microbial communities from the University of North Carolina, USA - plate scrape MF_Col_mLB (SPAdes) (version 2) | ecosystem: Host-associated > Plants > Roots > Endosphere... | reverse complement strand
GAATACTTAACACCATATATAATAGAAGGAAAATTAATAAAGCGTGTAAATAATAGTATATATTTAGATAGTAGTAGCGTGACAAAACCAGTTACACTTTCTAGCAAAGAATATCAAGCAATTAATAAAATAGTAGAGAAAACCAACACTACCATTGAAGAATTCATTGCATCTGCTATTAACCAAAAAATAAAAGACTATCAGACTTCACAAAACTAAATCATAAAATAATTTAGTTTTAGTTAAAAAAGACATAAATTATCTATCTACGTTAATTTATGTCTTTTTTCTTTTTTCTTTTTTCTTTTTACTATCATTTATACAACTAAGATTACTCCCACAGCTACCTGATGATTACAAGTGATATAATCATAGACAACACTCAAAATTTTCAATAGGAGGGTATGATATGCGAATCACGATACAAGAATATGAAGTCAATGAAATAGATTCAGGACCATATGGAATAACAGTAGGAAAAGACGGAGCATTGTGGTTTACGGAACAGAAAGGGAATCGAATTAGTAGAATAAATGCTAATGGTGAAATAAATTCTTTTCCAATTCCAACAGCAAATGCAGGAGCTATGTCCATTATCTCGGATCAGACCGGTGACTTATGGTTTACGGAATATAACTCAAGCAAAATCGGTAAAATGTCGATGAACGGTCTTTTTGAAGAATATGTACTCCCCACAACGAACGCTGCACCTTTTGGCATAACGGAAGGTCCTGATGGAGCAATATGGTTTACAGAAATGAATGGTGGTAGAATCGGAAGAATAACAAAGTCAGGTGAAATCATCGAGTTTGAATTGCCTAATTCCAAATCATTTCCTTCATTTATTACTTTGGGATTAGACGGAGCATTATGGTTTACACAGAATCAGAACAATACGATTGGGAGAATAACCACTAAAGGTGAGGTAACAGAATATCCAATCCCAACACCTAACTCCGGGCCAGTTGGAATTACGAGCGGCCCAGATGGAGCAATATGGTTTGTACAAATCATGGGTAATAAAATTGGTAGAATTACGTTAAAAGGTGAGTTCAAAGAATTTGTTATACCCACGCCGAACGCTCGTCCTCATGCCATAATACCTGGGAAGAACGGAGATCTGTGGTTCTCGGAATGGGGAGGTAACCAAATCGGCCGAATTACAGTTGAAGGAGTTATTACGGAATATACGATACCTACAAATAATGCAGAGCCACATGGTATCACGTTTTGTCCAGATGGCGATCTTTGGTTCGCTGAAGAGTGCAATCAAATTGGACGTTTAACAATCATCACGTAATAAGGATATCACCCATCGCTATTAAGCTCAGAAAAGTAAATATCCCAAAACGAGAAAATTGACATCTCCAGTTGAAAATGTATAACTTTTTCGTTTTGGGGTTTTATAAAATTCTTAAGTTGATGGATGTGTGTTGCTATATCTATAAATTTTAAATTAGTCAATCTATCTTATAGGTATTTGTAAAAAATGAGTGGAATAAATCTCAAAATGAAAAGAATACTTATATCATTGAGGCGGAAAGAGAAATTTAGAAGTTATATTTTGAAATCTGTATTAAAATCAAATTTAGTGGAATGCTCAACTAAACCAAGTACAATAATAAAGAATTAAAGGGAAAATTCTATTTCGACATCACAACAAATAAGTTTTGTGAAAAACAAAACTTATTTAGTCTTAAGGGGCTAAAGTTAACTGTTTGGTATTAAAATGTTATATACTGGCTATGTCTTAGAAACAACCATGTAATCGATATTAATGTGTATAGCTGAATGTATCTGAAACTAGAAGATATTCATACTGACGAAAGGGAAGTGAATGATGCATTTATAAAGAGGCAAAAAAATAAACACTTCAAAACTTCGCACGAAATCCTGATTTTACGAACAATAATAGGGTTAAATAAAACTCTAACACAGTATTTAGGGGGTTTGAGCTCAATTGTATTAATCTTAGCGTATTGATATGTACCTGTAAAATTCATACTTCATATAGAAATTATTAAATACTGAGTTACTCGTTAATAATGTTTATAGTATATTACATTTTAATTTATAAAATCTTTTCTTATGTTGATCTAATAAAATCCTCATAATCTTGATTAGAATAATCAATTCATATTTGATAACGACTTTTAAACAGTTTCCACATATTGATTTTTGTATGAAGAATCCTTTATTTTATCTACATTCACATGTAATTTTTATTTATCAATTGGTTATCTATAATTTTCAATAGAATGATTACACTATCCTTATTCAATTTCGGGTACATTCTAGTAACCATAATTTAATTATGTAAACAAGTATGTGTAAAAATTGAATTTTACGCGAACTTGTGTTCGCGTATTTTTTCTGTTATAGTATATATGAGGTGATTTTTATGGATTACAGCAAGCAACGTCAAAAATCCGTACATCGTAAGAAATTATACGAAAATCTAAATGAAATGCCCTTTTACATAGAAGAATTTGTGGAGTACAAAGAATTGCATGATGCCTCTCCCTCCACCCTACTGAATTATGTATATGATTTTAGAGTCTTCTTTAATTGGTTATTATCTGAACAAATTATTGAATTGAAACCCATTAAAGACATATCCTTCTCTGATTTGGAAAATTTAAAGAAAAAAGATGTTGAAAATTTTATGAGATTTTTAAAACTACAACAAAACATGCAGAATTCCTCTGTTAACAGAAAAATTTCAGCCTTAAAGTCTTTATTTAAGTACCTTACTTCCCTATCAGAAAATGATGATGGAGAATGTTATTTTTATAGAAATGTAATGGCTAAAATAGAAATACATAAAGATAAAGAAACATTAAATGCTCGTGCAAAACGTATGAGATCTAAGATATTTCATAATGATGACGATCAAGAATTTTTGAATTATGTTAAGTATGAACATGAAAAATCTTTAACAAAACATCAGTTATTCTATTTCCTAAGAGATAAAGATCGTGATGTAGCTATCCTCTCCCTCTTTCTTGGTAGTGGTATTCGTGTAAGTGAATTAGCCGATCTTCGTATGGAGGATATAAACCTAAAAGAAAGACTAATTGATGTAATTCGCAAAGGAAATAAAGAAGACTCAGTATGGATTACCCCAATTGCATTGAATGATATTGAAAAGTATATGGAAATTAGAGATAACAAATACGCTCCAGGGAAAGAATTAAAAAATGTGTTTTTATCGAAGTATAAACATACTGCACAGCCTCTTTCGGTTAGAGCTATCCAGGATATAGTAGAAAAATATACGAAGGCCTATGGCAAAAAAATGTCTCCTCATAAATTAAGACACACACTGGCGAATAAGCTATACATGGAGGAAAAAGACTCGTTACAAGTCATGCAACAACTTGGGCATACCAGTCAAGATACAGCCTTGTTATACACTCAACTTGGAGAAACAACTATCAAAGATAGTTTGGGGCGAATTGGAAAAAATAAAGAATAAAAGTTCAGCGACACATCTATTGCTGAACTTTTATTCTTTTCTCATCATCTTTGATTTTATTATATAAAAAAATACATAGTTTAAATTCAACTTTAATTAGTATATAAGAATTCCCTTGTTAGAGAGATGAGAAAAACAGAGAAATCTAGATTCTCATATTTGTTGTTTAAATTAAATCATAATATAAATAACACTTGAATAGATAGGAGTTCCCCACTTCTCTTATCTTGTACAATGTAGGGAGACATGAAAATGGATATTAACATTTAAATTCATTTTAATACCCAAAAAGGCAGGCATAAATTTATGCTTGCCTTCCGTTCTCAAAATTAATTACACCTAAAACAAGGTGGGATAAAGCAAATCTAAATACTGACTTCTACCCTCTATTTTTTACTTTTCTAAAACAATTTCTGCTATTTTATTAGCATATTTTTTAGAGTCAAATCCATCATAATTACTTAGGACTACAACGGACAAATATTCTTTTGGAAACCGCATAAAGTGTGAACGATAACCCGCCCAACCTCCTGAATGTTCCAAGTGCCGATAGTTAAAACCTTCAGCAAGTCTTAGCCCAAAAGCATAATCTTCATTGTCAATAATTGTATCCCCAGTTGGAGAAATTTCCGGACCTATTTCGCTCATTCTTTTAACAAGATTTTTTCCACCAACGGTACCTGTGGTTAAATTTTCTCCCCATTTTACCAGGTCTTCAACTGTTGTATGAACTGCCCCATCCCCTGTATGTTCCCAAGGGCTCTCATAGATTTTATATGTTCCTTGCTCATTCCTCGAATATCCATTAGCAACTGATATAGTAGTTGGGTAGCAATCCACAATTGTTGTGTCTTTCATGTGTAAAGGATCAAAAATACGTTCCTTTGCAAACTGACGTAAAGACTTGCCACTTACCTTCTCTACCACTAGTGACAATAAAAAATATCCTGTATTGCTATACTCAAATTTTGTTCCAACCGGGAACCTTGCAATTTGATGACTTTTAAGGTGTTCTAGCGATTCTTTTACAGTTAATGTGTCCGTATATTTAATATTTGCTGCTTCAGCCAATTCCATATAATCAACTAGTCCACCCGTGTGATGAATTAGATGTTTCAATGTTACAGGTTCAGCATATGCACCTATAGAAGGGACAAATTTTACAATTGAATCATCTAAACTCAATTTCCTCTCTTGTTCTAAGAGTAATATAGAAAATGCTGTGAATTGTTTAGAAACTGAGGCTATATTAAAAACGGTTTTGGTAGTAATGGTTAGATTTTTCTCTATAGAAGCTAAGCCAACTGCACCTTTATAAGTTACGCCGCTATCAAAACTAGAAATATATGTAAATCCAGGAGATTTTGATGAAAACTTTTTTAATAATTGTTTAATCGATTTATGCGTCTTTTCATTATATGAATTATTCACCTCAATCACATACCCTTCCCTTTAAATGATTAGAAATATATTAACCTGTTATCTTTTCCAATTACACATCTTACTTCAACTCAAAACGACATATTTTATATTTAACTACAATCATGCACCATCACACTAATTTCTTTAGTTTCTAAATTCTTCTCTTTATAGAGAACTTTAATTTAGTGAGTATTATTATCCCCGAATTTACGAAAGTCCCTCTTTCAATTCTAAAATTACTCATGGCAACTTAATAGATATTTTCTAAATTGGGTCAATAACATCTAAATCAAAGATGTTATTGACCCAAATACCTATTTTACTTTCAGATTTAGGACCGATGTACTAACGAATATGAAAACTATTTACCAGTCCTCTGTAAAGATAGGTTTGAATAAAACATTCATCTACCTTAAACCTTGTTTCAAATTTAGTTATAGTCTACAAATTTTATAGTCTTCGTCTATAGTGTTTTACTTTTTCGATATGAGAATCCAAATAACCTTTTTAAACAACTTTGTTCACAAAAAAGCAAAGGCGTTCCAAATCTTTATTTTTCATTGTAGTTTCAAATGTAGGATTGGGTAGTGATGTCCTGCATCATCTGTAAGTCCCCCATTAACTTCAGCTAACTAGTTCAAGTGAGAGAGTCAAGAAAGTAATCCTATATCTTTTGCCTTTTGTACGGCTTCTTCTCGATTTTTAACTCCTAGCTTCTCATAGAGATTGGAGGCGTAATTTCTTACCGTTCCGTTTGATAAGTAAAGTGTCGAAGCTATTGTTTTATAACGGCTTCCTTGTGATAATAGTTCCAAAATCTCTAATTCTCGTTTCGTTAATCCATACTCTATTCCAACTGATCGTGATTCAAATAATCCTGTTTCTTCATTTTCTTCCCACATCCTATGGAACAAGTCATGAGTAATCATCGTGCCTCCTCGATAGACTAGACGAATTGATTCAGCTAGTTCACGCGAATCTATGGATTTCAATACATATCCATCCGCACCATTTCGTATGATTTCTTTTGCCCTTTCTGTATTTTGGAAGGTTGACAGAATGAGTACACGAATGTCCGGCCATTTTTTCTTAATCATTTTAGTTGCATGAATCCCATCCAGATTTGGCATCTCTAAATCCATTAATACTACATCTGGTTTTAGTCTCTCGCACAATTCCAAAGCCCGTTCTCCATCTTCAGCCATTCCCACTACTTGTAAATCCTCCAGTCCACCCAAAATTGTATGAAGACTTTCTCGGATAAAAGAATGATCATCGACAATACACAGGCGAATTTGTTCGTTAGCCAGTTGTACTTGTTTCGGTAAAACACATGAAATTAATGTCCCTTCCCCTTTTTTGGAATAAACAATGACTCTTCCTTGTGACTGACTTACACGCTCTTTCATTGCAGTTAATCCAAAGCCATCCTTCCACTCTTCTACCCCACAGCCATTATCCTGTACATCCAATCTTATCTGTTGTGGTTCAAAATGAAGTGACACAGTGATTTCTGTGGAATGCCCATGGCGAACAGCATTTGTTAGTGATTCCTGCAAGCTCCGATATAGTGTCATTTTTGATTGTTTGGAGACCATATACTCTTCCCCTATTATTCGAGTACGTACATTTACTTTTGCATGTTTCTTAAATTCCTCTGTCAATTGTTGTAGTGTGGTAGCTAAGGGAAGCGACTCTTGTGATAAATCTAATTGGTGTAAATACAGTCTTACTTCTTCCATACTGTTACGGGCCAATTGTAATAATGAATCTAGCTGATGCTCTCCTTCTTTAGACTTTAATTCCACACGCAATGTTTCCATCCCCATAATAATTGAAGTATAGGAATGCCCCATCGTATCGTGTAAGTCTTTTGAGAGCCTATCACGTTCCTCCAGTAATGTAATCCGCTCAACTTGGGATACGTATTGTTCCAATACATGTTTCTGGTTCCGAATAATTTCACTTTGACGGTAATTAATAGCCAGTAAACGAAAGAAAGAGCCCATAGCAAAAGCTAAACTGAGTTGTAGGATGATTACCCATAAATCTGTCACTTCGGAAAATATCGCAATGAGCAACGGGAACAAAATAATTGTGATAGGACCCGACCAGCGGTAAGATTTATGAACGCTATTTGCCGCAATCATAAAAGTTGGCATTAAAAAAGCAAGATACGCTAACGGAAATAATAAAGTTAAATAGAAACAAACTCCGCCAAATAATATTATTTCAGTAAATAAATAATAGCGATAACTGAACATTAAACAAATCCAAGGTACTGAAAATGAAACGACTTCCCAAAGGATTATGATCCAAAGTGGTACTGTCAAATGATCTTGTTGTTGGATAGTCGCTGATATCAATGATAGCCAAATAATAAAGCGTATACAAAGTAAGGCCCAATCATACCAAAACCATAGTTTTAAAGTCTTAAACAAATTATCACTCCTTTATAGCTTTAAACATGAAACGCGTGTACATTCCAATAATTCGAACTAAGTCGTTTCCAATAAGATTATGTATCCAGATGAGAATGAAACCAACAATCATGACAAAAATTGCTGTCTCCCATGAATTCACAGCAATGCCCAATAAGTATATATTAAAATATTGAAAAAGTAAGGGGGTAACGATACATACTATTGGCATTACATACAGTAAAACAGCACATATAAGACTCATTATTCCGACAAAAATTTTCTGCATGAGCCAAAAAATAGCCCTCCAGTTGCTATTATTAAGGATTGTATCTCTCGCTTTAATCCATTTATCTCCCTCCTCTTTTTTTTGTGGTTCGAATAACTCTATCGATATATCTGTATAAACCTTCGTCTGAATACGTTCATACTGAACAAACGTGTGAGTGGTTTGTAGCACCCAAGCCAACAAGGGAATACCCAAAAAGATAATCGTCATTACTAATGCAAATGTAATGCTGACCAGATAGAAACAAAAGTAAAAGAATCCGGATACAAAGGTAAATAACAAGAAATAAAAATCTTGCAAAGTTTTTTGAGCTGATGCTTTTGTCATTAAAATCTCTCCTCCTCATTCATTGCTAATGTGTTAAAAGCTACTTTTTGATTCTAAGTATTTTTCTGTCACATACGGTAGTGTCAAAATGTCATGGTTTCTATGACATAGCTATTAATACAGCCGGATCCCACTCAATTTTTGTTGTTCTTTATAAATATGACAAAAGTTCACTATCGACTATGACTCGCCGCTTGCTACACTCTGTTCATACACTAACGAGCCACTAACTCGTTGTGCTAACAAAAAATCCTAATCAAATAAAGGAGCGTACAAAAATGAAACAAGCAATTAACAAATTGGGGATCGTTGCAATTCTTCTTTCTTCTTCAACCATGATTTCTGCGTGTTCCCAACAATCATTAGAAGCTGGAAAATCAAAATCCTCGGCAGTCACGACCGATGTTCAAATGATGAAAGCACCCAATAATAAAAAAGAAGTAGAATCTTTTGCTGATCCGTTATTTGAGGAAAAAATGAAGAAGTACAATGTAAACGGTTCTAGTTTTGTCGTCGTTCATGATGGAAAGGTCGTCGTCAATAAAGGGTATGGGTATGCTGATATAGAAAAGAAAATTCCCGTCACTAAGGACACGGTCTTTCAAATCGCTTCAGTCTCAAAAACTTTTACTGCCTTAGCTGTGATGCAGCAAGTTGATAAAGGAAAGCTTAAACTAGATCAAGATGTACAACAATATCTAGGTGGATTGAAAATACCTAATAAAACAGGAAAACCCCTTACCTTGTTTGATATGCTCACTTATACCAGCGGGATAGATTTTCCCGATCTCACAACAATAACTGGACCTGAATACGTTCATAATAGTATACCGATGAATGAATTTTTCTCTAAACATATGCCAACGGTGGTGCGGCCACCAGGGGAAGCTTATACGTATGACAATGTCTCATTTGCGCTCGCAGGGTTTGCAGTAGAAAATGTTACTAGCACCCCTTTCTCAAAATACATGGAAAAGAACATTTTCAAACCATTAGATATGAAATCTACAAGTATGAGCTTTACGTCTGATCTTCTCAAAAGAATGGCTACACCTTATGGTCCCGCCGGCGATCCGATCCCAATAAGTGGGAGCGGTTTAAGGGATGCACCACAAGGAGGCATTTTATCTACTGCGGAAGACATGTCAAAATACATGATTATGCAACTACAGAAAGGAAAGTTTAAAGACAAAGAAATTGTAAGTGAAAAAAGCATGGATATGATGCATGCCTATCAGGTATTTGATGATAAGACGATTCCTATTGCGACAATTGGATTTGAAACGCCTTTTAATGAATTTGCTAACGGTCAACACGTTGTAATAAAAGGGGGAAGCATGCCTGGACAGCAATCATTGTTGATTTTAGTGCCTGAGCAAAAAACAGCATTCTTCATGTCTTACAATAATGATTCAATGATGAGCATAGACGTGTATGAAGCTCTTATGGATCACTATTTCCCTGCTAAGAAGAATGAAGTAAAAACAAGTTATCTCCCGTTAGAGGAGAAAGAATCCCATAAATATTTGGGTTTGTACCAAAACACACGTTTAGCTGCAATTCGCACCCACTTTACCTATGAAAATGGGAATTTGGTCATGGAAGGTGGAACAACTGGAAAACAAGTTCTCAAAATGATTCATCCATTGTTATTTGAAGATTCGGAAGGCAACAAAGTTGCTTTCAAAAAGAATTCGGCTGGAGAAATCGCATATTTTCACTACAACTCTCCTAAAAATCTAGGTTTTATGGCTGATGCACAAAAAATTCACACCAAACCGTCTTTAGCGGATGTCCCGCAAAAAAGTAACTATAGAAGCCATATCAATAATCTTTACGCTTTAAACATCATGGATGCTAAAAATGGTAATTTATTTGATCCAATGGGCACTATGACACAAGGAGAATTTGCTGATTCCTTGTTGCGTGCACATGGATGGGGTAGTTTGCCAGATGAATCCAAAGAGGCCAAAGATAAAATTACAATAGGCATTCATGGGTATGACCGTACGGCTCCGATTACCCGACAGATCGCAGCAACCATGATTCAAAACGTAAAGCAAATTCAAGACTTGAAACCGATTCAACCTGATAAAGCTATTAAAGTTAAATTACTTGATGCCGCAGATGACTGGGCAGTCCAATCGATTCAAGCACTTGCCACCCAAGGAATTCTAGACCCTGATACTTCCATCAATGCTGACGGATCCTTTAACTTCCGTCCGAAGGATTTGTTACTGCGTCAAGAAGCAAGTGCCTTGCTGGATCTAGCTTTTGGCTATTCTACATTGCCTATTAAACGACAATAGATATTCATTCTAATTTGAATCATAAAAAAATTGGATGCTAGTATTTTATCAGCATCGAGCTAAAATAAAACAAGAAATTTAACTTTATCGTTTTCCGACAGAAAACTCTTTCCTCAAAAATGTGAAGGTGTGAAACACCAATTTTAGGTGGGAGATGAATGTCGGTTGGCATAGGCCAACATGTTTGCTAGCATTTACTTGTACAGATTGCTCTTCGAAAACTGAAGATATGAGGTTGGTTGCAGAAAGACGTTGCAACCGTAAAATCTTCAACGTTCTATCGCCCCACGCTTGCCGAAGTTGCGAAAACCAAGCTAAAGTAGGGAGTGTGGTGCGTCAACGTACAAAATACTTATGTTCTCACCGTAGGGACTACGGGTAGAGCCTGCTAAGATAACCGGTGGATACATCGGTGTTCGCAGGAATCTCCCACTTCAAACAGTCCGTAAGGACGTTAAGTGGTGAGTAGTTCAAAAGATCTTTCAGGAAACGGAAACGATTCGAAGCATAACCCGATTCATTTGAAGTTTTTACATTTAAATAAGGAACCTATTAGGAAATATGATAGGTTCCTATTTTGTTATATAAATAATTTCAACTTTGATATAAGGGTTTAATAATGCCAATTAACCGAGAAATATATCCACTTCCCTACCTTAAAATCATTCTAGAATTGTGAAATAAACCGATTCAAAAACAATTACTTTTGGACGATTAGGATAAAAATAGCAAGGAACTTATTTTAAGTTCCTTGCTATTTTTATGAATTCCTGAACATAATAACCTTCTGCTTGTTTTAATTCTGTAGAAGGTTTATAAGATATGTATATATTTCTATAATGTCGCTCCGGTAGTTCATATATTTTTATATTATCACATGATTTTAAGAAAAGCCTTGGTCCTATTGAAATACCTATTCCTAAATCAATCATTTTCACTATCGTATTGCAGTCACTTATATATGAATGAATCTTAGGCTCTATACTTTGCTGATTAAAAAATTTCTCAACTTGATTTCTGTATGGTGCTGCTGGCATAATAATATTATTTTGATCAAAGAAATCCTTTAAAGGGCAATCTACTGGAATTAACTTTAAGTCCTTTGGTGTTGCTATAACTAACTCATCTTCTAAAAATAGTACTGACTCACATCCGAATCCCTCGTTAATTGTAAAGCCAAGGTCAATTACTTTATTTATAATCCATTCTTGGATTTCATCATAAGTCCCCTCAAACACTATAATTTCAAGAAACGGATACAATTTATTAAATTCTTTCATAATTGGAGGTAATATATGCTTTTTTACACTTGTAAAGGCCCCAATCTTCAGTGTTTTAGGCAATAATTCATTATTAAAACTAGTCTCTATTAATTTACGGTTTATTTTTAATATCTGACCAATATACTCATAAGCTTTAGTGCCATGAGGAGTTAAAGTAATTGTCCGACCAGTTCTTAGGAATAAAGACGTTCCTAATTCCTTTTCTAAGCTAGAAATTGCATGGCTTACTGCAGATTGCGTCATGTTTAATTTTTCGGCAGCCTTTGTAAAACTCCCCGTTTTAATTACTGATTCAAAAATTTCATACTTAATAATACTCATGAGTTTTATTCATCCCTTGCATTAATATTATTCATTTTATTTAATCCCAGTCATTAAGTATACTAATATTAACATATTGAAGCTAGACGAGTAATGATTATCAAATGTTATATTACCTTAATTTAATCTGCAGATTTTTTAATTACTAAGCATTCTTCAATAATTATATATAACTTAATTATTATAATCGGAAATAATATATGTATAGATATACATATAAATATATTAATTCTGTATCGTTATAGACCTAGCATCTATGGTGTATAAGATTGATAATTTATTTTATTCTTAACAATGTAAAGGTGGAAAAACTATGAAAAAGGTTGTTTTTTTAGCTATTGGTATGTTTGCCTTGGGATTTGATGCTTATATTATTGCTGGGCTTGTCCCTGGAATTAGTGATACCTATCAAAAAAGTGCATCTCAAGTTGGGCAAGCGGTAAGTATATTTACATTATGTTATGCAATATCCGCTCCACTATTTGCTTCTCTCTTAGCAGGTAAACCTATAAAAAAAGTTCTATTGACTTCAATAATTATATTTGGTCTTGCAAATGCATTAACTGCAGTATCTCCAAACTTTTCGGTATTCTTAATATCAAGGGCAATTGCTGGTGTTGGTGCTGGATTATTTTCTCCTTTAGCTGTTGCAGGCTCAACTATGTTAGTGCCTGTAGAAAAGAAAGGACGCGCACTTGGCTTAATAATCGGTGGCATGAGTATGGGAACTGTATTAGGTGTTCCTATAGGTCTTTATATCGCGGACAAGTTTGATTGGCAATCAGCAATATGGTTTGTTGTACTACTTAGTTTAATTGCTGCTATTAGTATTCTTAAGTTTCTACCACATGTTCCAGTCACAGCACCACCTGCTATGAAAGAAAGACTTGCAATGTTTTTAGATAGAAGAGTTACTATCACTGTTTTAATAACATTTTTTGCAAGTATTTCAAGTTTAGGTTTATATACCTATCTATCGCCATTATTACAAGATCTTGATAACTCAAGTGATTTAACAATTTATTTATGGGCTTGGGGATTGGGTGGATTATTTGGAAGTATAACAATTGGATATTTAATTGATTACTTCAAAAAACCAAAAACTTTAATGGCTCTTATTTTAATTATCTTAACTGTCTCAGTTGTATGTATTCCTATAATGATTAATCTAACAATTATAAAGTACTTACCATTTTTCATATGGGGAGCAATGGGATGGGCATCAGGAGCACCACAGCAACATATTTTATTATCCTATCAACCTAAACATGGAAGTGCAGCTGTCGCCCTCAATAGTTCTATTAACTATCTAGGAAGTTCAGTAGGTGCCACATTAGGTGGAGTAGTAATTTCTCTTGGAATGGGGACTATGGCTCTAATCTACTTCGCGATAATTTCTATGATTATTTCATTAGGCCTACAATTTTATAGCATGAGAAGTAATACCTTTAACATAGCTACTAAAAAAGCTGTTTAAAATCAGTCTATTACAATTACAAAACATAGAAATGGCATTAATTAGTCTGTATCTTTTTATAGAGAAACAAAAAGAAGGCGGTTCTTTTAAAACCGTCTTCTTAAAATAGTAATACCATCTTTCATATAGCTAGTTATTTAATGTTTTCTTTTATTAGATATTTAGGTTAAACAATTTATATTTCTATCATTCCTCTATTATTTCATATTCATCTGAAATAATATTTTTATTCCATCGCAATTGTAAAATAATACCATTTTTACATTAAATTCAATATTTTATCTAGTCACCCTCAAAAAACAGACCCTCAGATTCGCATGTATCAGGTTTTAAACAACAAACCAATAAAAATACATACAAAACAACTTAAAGGCCTAATTCAAGTTGTTGAGGTACTTAAAAATAAATCTACTGTTTTCATCCGGTTTTGTTAAGCAATTTCTATAAACTATATGCTAATCTCTCAATTTTTTATCTTGGATCTCTTCTAAGTCCTTTTTGTATCCCTTTTCTTTTGCTACATGATTCATTATGAATAGTGTCTCGTACATTCCAAGAACCTGAAACAACTAAACTATCTTTTCTATATAACGTATATTTTGTTATTTTAAACGTATTCAGTTGCAATCCGGTCCTATTTGCGCTTTTCCAATTTGTACAATCTATTTATTTTGTGCAATCTTAGCACCTTCATATAATTTATCCGTATAATTTTTAAGGTCCTGCCAATTATCCTTCGCTGTATTCAGATCTGCTCTTATAATCTCATCAAACAGGTCTAGATTAATGTTGTCAACACTGTCAATCAATGATTTATATTTTTTCCCCACTGTCCCCCACTGAGTCTTTATATTTTCAAGAGCAGTAACAGCTGTACCAACTGTTGCAGCCATATGTTCCGTTTTATTTTTGGCATCAGTCAAAATAACTACTTCGGCCTCTGCTCCAGAAATTCTGGACTTTAATTGTTCTATTTCTTGTTGTGCAGATGCGATATTCTTGTCAGCAGTGACAATCAATGGTATACCAACCGGAGGCATAAATACAGATAAAGCTATATAGCCACCACGTTTATCATAGTTTTCTTTAATTGTATTATTACAATTCTCAATTCGTTGTTGTAGAAGCGGAATACCCACGTTCGTACTTTCTAGAATATTCTCCAATTGATTGAAATCTTCTTTGAAATTTCTTGTATCTTCTGCTATTTCACCTTGAAAATTTTTCAATTTTTCTAACAGTGCATCTAATTTTTGACTATTGTACAAAATACTATTGTACAAATTTTCTAGTTCATATTTTAATTTCTCCGTATCTTTTTGCTCTATAGCAGTTAGTAAAAGCTTATAACTTGCTTGAAACGTATCATTATAACTTACAATATTCTGATGCGTGTACATAATACGAGTTTTAAAATACATGCACCAAAAGTCGGCATTCCCTATTGCATCCTGTTGATGCTTAATCATGTTTGCTTGTAAATCACCATTTATAGAACTTATTTTACTTAAATCTGTCAGCTGTTGATTGCTGATTGTATTGGCATATGAATCCATTGTAAGGATATTTGCCACCATTTTTCCCATTACTTCTTTAAATTCACCAGGACCAAGGGAATAGTTCTTCAAACTTTCTTGCTGTTGGGACACAGTTTGTTCTGCTGCCAAAGTATGAAGTGGAATTACATTACTCGCTGCCATTCCCGTAATGATTGTTGACAAAATAATTTTCTTATATAAATTCTTATTCATCTTTTTCACCTACTCTTTCACATACATCACATGTTTTATTAAATTCATAAGCTTCGATTCTTTACTTCAAATGAATTACGATGATTGCAAATAAAACAACATATTAAAATAGAGATTCTCGTACTTTCTTATTCTATAATTTTTATTAAGTTTCATAACTATATAGGAAGTCTCCTGCTCATACTTGAACAGGAGACTCACATTATATATTCTTCAAAAAGGAAACTCAGTATATTATATTTTCATTACTTCGGCAATTTCTTGAAGTAATATTATTTTTTATCTTCTACGAATGAAATCTCACTACTTTGAATTTTTTCAGCATACTTTCTAATATCCGCCCAATGATCCTTCGCTGTATCCAGATCTGCTGTTATATCCATAGCAAGGAATTCTGGGTCAACAGCTTTAGCACTCTTAATCAATGAGTCATATTTTGTTCCCATTCCATCCCACGCAGTCTTTATATTTTCAAGAGAAACAATAGCTTTATCAATTGTATCTGTTAAATTTTTAATATCACTTTGCACTATCGTTAACCTAGCTGACTGTAGTTGCGCCATTGAAATATTTTGTGTTAGCGTTATAATTTCTTCTTGTGCCTTGATTATCTGCTGCTGCGATGAAACTACTCCGTATATCCCGCCTCCTAATATAGGTGCACCAATGGGCGCAAAAGGTGAAAGAACTAAATATGCACCAGCAGCAGTTGCAACCGACGATGCAATATAAATTTTGTTATTCTCATCGATTAATGCTTTATTTGTTTCGATTTGTTTCTGAAACAGTGGAATTCCAGCTTCTTGACCAGTTAAAATATTTACGATATCTTCAGAATTCCCTTTTAAATTTTGTGTATCTTTTTCTAATTTGCCGCGAAAGCTTTTTAAATCCTCCACTAATTTGGTCACTTGATCTTTATTCTGTGAAATTTCACCATTCAACTTTGTAAGCAAAGCTGTTAGTTTGACTGGATCATTTTTATATTGTAATAAATAACGAGAATAATTTTGGAATTTTGTATCATAACTGATAATATTTTGATTCGTCGTAACTATCCCTGATTTCAAATTATTTAACCAGTATGTTGCATTTTCTCTAGTAAGATTTTGGTTGGCTTTAATGGATGTTTTTAAATTATCGCCAACTGAAGGTAAACCATCCAAATTAATATCTGCTTGTTTAAGAATAGTTAAGGCATACAGGTCCATTACCAACATATTGGATTTAGTATCCTTCATCGCATTATCAAGCCCTGTTGGTCCAAGGTAATAACTAGGGTATTTAAGGTCTTGATTTGCATAAATAGGTGCTGGTTCCGCTGCCGAAGCATATGATGGCATAATGCCACCCGCTACGATTGTTGCTATTAATGTAGATAAAGCCATTACTTTATAAGGTTTTTTCATCACATTTTTCTCTCCTTACATTATATTATTAAGAATTATTGTTCTGGATTCTACAAATCTCATCCTGTTACTTTTATTTTTGTAACACTCTCTTGATATTCCGTTGTTTGTTTTTTCAATTCATCCGTAAACTGTTTAAGCTCTTTTAATCGTGCTTGTAATGAATTTGAATCTATTTTTGCATCAGTATTAAGACTTGTCCCCGTTTCAATCATTATGATATTAAAGGTGTCCCAACTACTTACTAGATTGTCAAAACTCTGAGTTTGCTTTTTAACTGTTCTTGTAAAGTTATTTAATTGCTGCTCAATAAGTGTCATTTGAGTTGCTTGCACTTCAATATTCGATAAATTTTGTACCAATTGAATTAGTTTCTGTTGCTTTTGAGCAATAGCTTTATTCAGTTCTGTTACTTTATCATTTGTGAGTTCTCCATATTGGTTATAAACCGCTTCCAAATTAGACACGTCTACAGTTTTATCCTTAACTCCGTCTTTCAAAATATTAATAACCGACTTTGTAATATTTAAAGAACCGTCTAGATTTTCTTTTGGTAGAGCTAGAAGTTTTTCAAAATCTTCTTGAATACCTGCATTAAGTTGTCCCATTTCCGTTCTTAATTTTTCAATGTCACCGTCGGAACCCTTATAAGATTCAAACGCTTTGCTAACTTTACTAGAAAATTTATTACTATCTTCAACCAATTCGTTTTTAGAATCGTTTAAGTCTTCCGAAGTTATTTTCATATTATACTGAATTTTTTGAACGTCACCTTGAAGTAAGTTAAAAATACGTACAAATAATGCTCTTGCTTCCGGATCTTCATTCATCTTTCCAGATAGTTCAACTAATTTATTGTAGTAATTTGTAAATCTTATTCCGAAACTCTGTATCTCTTGATTTACAACGGATAATTTGTGGTTATTTACATCCAGGCAGTCTCGAACATGGTTTCTTATAGTGGCTTGATCAGTTGTTATTCCATATATAGTACTTACATCAAGATCTGGTTGCTGTAATATGATTAGCCCATATCCTTGAATTAATGGCGTCTGTGATCCTAAGTTCGTAATCGAATTTGATAACCTATCCATAGCGGGTCCAAGTATACTACTTGGTTGTAAATAAGTTGTATTACTTTCTGCATAAATATTTACAGGTGAGAAGCAACTTGTAGATACTGCTGTAACTAATAACCCTGCGACTAACGCTTTTTTCATGGTGATCCCTCCCATTTATTGGTGCCTTTTGATAAAATAGTTGGACTAAATTTTAATTAATCTGAAACCTAACATTGTAACTATTAATCTATATAGATTATTTTAAAGATGATTTTTTAGGAATATAGATTGTAAACATTTGTACATAATGCTCTACTATAAACTTATTTCCTAAGTCATTACATAAAAGGCATATACGAAGATAATCTTGATTTTACATGTCTTAAAATGTAACTAACATCTTGTGCCCTTATTAAAACATCAAATTTTCATTGCGTATATAGTAAAATTTTGTTGATTTTTGTATAATTTTGTCCTTTTTTGTTTTTTTATCTTAATTATTTGATATGTGTAGAAATTAAAATACTATACTTCTAAAATTGCTATGCAACTTCACTACTATAATTAAAATAATTATAATTTAATAGTACTAATAAAAAGGTACTTAATTTAATTTAACTAGGTGAATTTTCATTCCAGAAAAATTATTTCAGTATAACTTTTCAATACTTTTCGCTTATTTCTTCCTCTATATGGATATGTAAAATTGCATATCTATATAGAGGGAAGTTAACTATTATATACATAGTCATAAGGGTTCTATTGCAAAGTTTTTGGAGCTGAGCTAGACTGTAGAAAGAATGAGATGAGGAGCATAACATATGGGATATTTTAAAGGAAAACAATTCGAGAGAGACATTATCTTGGTAGCCGTCGGCTATTATTGTTAAATTATTGTGGTGTTTCTGAAATCTTGAAAGAACGTGGTATATCCGTTCATCCTACAACAATCATGCTTTAGGTGCATGAATATGGAAAAAGAAAAACAAAACGGCACACCCTGTTTGGCATTTAGATGAGACTTACATCAAAGTTAAAGGGGAGTGGCGCTATCTTTATCGTGCAATTGATGGAGATGGACATACTTTGGATATTCAACTTCGTAGAACACGTGATCATCAAGCGGATTAAATGTTTATAAAGCGACTCGTCAACGCTTTTGGAGAACCATCGGTTCATACGACAGACAAGGCCCCGGCTTTGCTTTGTGCATTTAAAAAATTAAAGAAAAACAATTATTATACACATACCAAACACTGTACCATTAAACATCGTAATAATCTTATTGAACAAGATCATCGACATGTAAAACGACGCTTTGCCAAATCTTCTGGATTCCAAAGTATCCGTAGGGATTGAAACGATTCAGGCTATATATAAATAGAGACGAGGTCTTGGATTAGACTCCGTCTTTTCGGCGTACAATGCACTACAAAAATTAGTAGCGGTCGCTTAACCCGATCTCCACTTTATAACCCTCGCTCAATTTTTTTCACACTTTGCAACAGAACTTTCAATGTTATCTAATTGTCTCTTATAATCGTCACTACACTCTGAACGAGTTAGTAAAACCCCTCTTTCTTCAGGTAATAAAATCCTTAAGACCTCTCGGTTCATTCTCTCTTCTACCACGTATCAATTAATAGCTATTAATCCCTTATTAATCGAAAAATTGGCTCTTGGTCATGGAAACCAATACAAACAGGAATATCTAAATCACTTTTTGGAACACTCTTTAGATACGCAATAACTGTTCGTGCAATCAAAAAGATTATAATTCCATGTGATGCCTCAGTAGTATCAAACCCATCACTTTTATCATATATAGTACTAAACTCTTTTTGTTCTGGACCTTCTATACAAAATTCCCATTCACATGCCCAATCGTCATCCTCATCTTCTATAGGATAATAGTCCTCACACAAATAATATTGTCCAGCCCAATTATTATCTAAATCATATTCAAAATAAACACTTTTTATTTTATTATTATTTAAATAATTACTAACCTCTATAAACCTTTCTTTTAATTCCTTTTTATATCCCGTCATGTCTATTGCATTTATTTTTTTGCAGCGTCCATACCTGCTAATTGTACACAAATTTGATAATATTTTCTTTCAATTCCCTCACACTGTAGTACAAAAATATCATTCTGCAACTCATCTAAATATTTATAAATCTCACGCATTTTTATCTCCTCTTCTTTTTATTTTTCCAATATGGTGAATATAGCATATCTGAATTTTTTAAACATGTTTTCTTAAGCTTCGATAAGACCTTAGAAACTGCTGCCTATCCCCTTTAGCTTGCTTATCAATCTTTTTCATATTTCTTAACATAAATTCATGGTATGCATTTGGATGTCTCCCCTGATGACGCATCCTTTTTTTATTCCAGCCTGCATCTAAATCTAAATCATATTTTTTACTTATTTTCTGGAATTGATTTGTATATTTTTCACTTTTATTTGTTGCAAAGTGATGCACTTGAAAAAGCTTCTTTTTCATAGCATTTAAAGTCGCCCGTTTAATTCCTTTTTTCGCTGCATAACGTGCGACATGAGGAGCAGCCATTCTTGCGCCATGTATAGCTACTGGAATTAAAAATTGAGCAAAGTGACCATCCGCATACGTATAGCCATTCTGCGTCACAAGATCATCTTCATCACCCGGATCTGGATCTATTGATAAGAATACACCATGCTCTGGATTATAGTATCGCGCAATTAAGTAATATTACCTAACTTTATGCAAATGATACAAAAACCAATGCACATATGCATATTAAAATAAAAGGGGGTCATATGATGGAGATAAATTCCACTATATGACCCATTTTTACACGTATCTCGGCTGAACCCCATTTAGACTCTTCACTTTTTATTCGAGCTTAGACCTCGATCAATTAATTTATTCATAGTAGGCTGCCGCTAATAACACCTGTGCAATGAAACCCCATGATATATTTTTCGGTATCTCTTCACCTCTGTTTTGATAGACTCCCTCACAATCATTTAACCACGCTTCCATGCCCTCTAGATAATCCTCTATTTTTATATTTTCCCATTCATCTTTATTCTCTTTGAAATCTTTTTGCAAGTAAAATAGAAATTCTAACAGTTTCTCTTTTGAATCCACATTACTAATTAAATCATAGATATCCACATTATTACCCCTTTTATATTTTTTCTACTACCTCTAACCATTATAGATTCCCTTTGATTTTTAGTACTTAGTTTACCTTTCCTTAGTTCTTTTTGTATCTCCTTCGCTGTAGCCCATTGAACCCTAACATTCACACCTGCTTTTTTTGCAGCATACAACCTCCTATTATCAAAGGAATGGATATTACCTTGATGCTTAAATATTTTAATTGGTGGTAAATTTCTTGAACTAACCTGTCCTCTTTTCATTTGATTAGCCAACTTATTTACCGATCCACCACTTTGGAAAGTCCCTTTTACACTATCCTGTGTAAAACGAATATTCTTAGCATTCTTCATCTGTACAACTTTTCCAATTTGTCGAACAGCTTTAATACGTGGCCCACCTACAAATCCTTTTAGCCCTGCTTTCCCAACGCTTTTACAAATTTCACTAGATTTATAAGCTCCATACGCATCATAAGCGGCAAAACCAGCGTTAATAACTAACCAAGGTACATGACCATCTGGATCCGTCGTCATAACTGGGTTATTATCCGTATACGTGTATACGTTCATCGTAATCGGATCATCTTCATCACCCGGATCTGGATCTACCGATAAGAACACACCATGCTCTGGTTGGTAATATCTCGCAATCAAATAATACATGCCAATCTCTTTATCATACATGTATCCTGCATATCCAAACGGATTCTCTGCTGCGATATCTTTTGCGTCGCTCTTTAATACGTTACCCCATGCATCATATTCATAGTTTGCTACGACTTGTCCATTTTGGTCTGTCATTGCAATGACATCACCACGTGGGTTGTAGTATAACGCTTCTTCTTATGATTTTATAATCAACAAAAATTAATTGTATACAAAAAGAGAGAAGAGTCTACATCACATCAGCTCTTCCCTCTTTCAATTACTTCTCTGTTTATTATTCTACTTTCATTTATTCTACATCATATAGCAAACATTCATTTTCCAATTCAAATAACGAACTTACTATCCATTTGTCATAAATTTTCTTCTATATAATTTTTAGCTACCTCATTGTTTGGGTCATCTTTTAATATATCTTTTGCCCAATTCATAGCTGATTTTTCTTCAAAAACATCATCTGGAACACTAGCAAAAAACAATAAAAACTCCCTATATTGCATATTATTAGGCTCCAATTCGATACACTTCTTTGCATGATAAAAAGCAGCTAGGTATGCCCCCTCTAAATGACATAGTGGATGACATAAAATATCTGATGCTAGTGAATGTAATCTAGCATCATTTCGACTCTCTAAATAACTAGTCAAGAAAGTGTATACAATAATATTGGGTTCATTAAAAGACCATTCTATTAATAAATCCTCTAATTCCTCAATACTTATTTTATTTGCATGTGCTATAGCATTTCCAATGTCTCCTCGATAAATTGCATCTTTTAACAAATTATTCATTATTTTACCCACCCATTTGATATATATATCTTCCCGTTCTTTTTAGCATACGTAACCGTTACTTGTTGTCCTTTCACCTTCATAGTTCTTTGATAACTTGATTTTTTATATGGTGTTTCCTTCCCTTTCCTCATTACCTTCCCCATAACTTTAGAAACAGATTTAAAATCACCTGGTTTTTTTGTAACTTTATTCCAATTGTGCTTTGGAGCTAAAATATGCTGTACTTTATTAGTTTGCTTCCCTATATTTTTTAATTTTTTGTTCACAGCCCCAGAGTGTTTATAATTATTATAAACTGTCTTCGCCTTATTACCTACCCACTTTGCTGCCTGTTTACCATATTTCGCACCATAGCGGATTGCATATTTCGCACCATACCTAGCTGCTACCATTCCACCTGCAATTTCAACCGGTACTAACCATGCCCATTTACCATCTGGATCCGTCATCATCACTGGATTATTATCTGCATATGTGTACCCATTCTGTGTCACAGGATCATCCTCATCACCTGGATCAGGATCCACTGATAAGAATACACCATGCTCTGGATTATAGTAACGAGCAATCATTAGAGTAAGTAGTAAAGATCAATCTATTGAAAGACAACTTGTGACTGCATCAGAAATAAATATTCCTGAAGAATACATCTTTATAGAGAGAGCGAGTGGAAAAGATTTTAAGCGTCCTGAATATCAACTTATGAAGCGTATGTTGAGAAATGGAGATATTTTATATATTCAATCACTAGATCGTTTGGGAAGAAATAAACAAATGATTTTAGACGAATGGCAAGAATTAATTGAGGAAAAAGAAATTGATATCGTTGTGTTAGATATGCCCCTTCTTAACACCATGAAATATAAAGATTTAAATGGAATTGAAACCCTTATTTCAGATTTAATTTTGCATTTATTAAGTTATATGGCTGAAGATGAAAGAAAAAGGATTCGTGAACGACAAAAAGAGGGAATTACAATTGCACTTCAAAAAGGTGTTAAATTTGGCCGCAAAAAAGTTGAAATTGATGATAATTTTATAGAAACTTATCAAGAATGGAAAAATCATAAAATTACTGCAGTAGAAGCAATGCAAAGAGTAGGAATGAAGAGTAATACATTTTATAGAAGAGTCAAAGAATACGAATATAGCTTAGAAAAAAGCAAGCTTCCTTAAAAGGCAAGCTTGCTTTTTTTCTAATTCCCCCTTTTCAAAGGGATGGGATAAGCACCATAGTTGAATTCTAGTTAGTGACAAATCTCTAATCTAGTTGGATGTTACAAAACTTAGCAACATAATTTTTATAACCTTACAATAGTATAGTGTTCCACTTCTAGTTCTACGTTATTTAATTACGGGATAACTCATAATCAAATATAAAACAATAAATTATCGTAAAGATTACTAAACTAACATACTGTACTGTGAGAGGAATATCTGTTAGTACTGATGTTAAAATATTTGTAAAAGTAACAATAATAAGTAAAGCGAGTGCGGATACCATAAGTACTGCTGATAAAAAGAGTCTTTGCTTTATACACTTAAGAATCAAACCTAACCCTGCTAATATTAAAATTATCCGTATTGGATATTTTAATATTAGTGGAAACAAATTGTCTATAACATAAATATTTATCATTTATATTTACCCTATCACTTTCTTCACTTAGATTTTTTATTATTTTAACGATAACTTTTATACGCTTTTTTATATCCCTTATATGCCGCCGATCCAAAAGTATAAGCATCTTCTATTAACCCAACGCCCCAAAACACTTTAAATCCTACTTTAAGTCCAGCCTTTCTAGCAGCTTTATTTACGTAGGCTTTATTATAAGCTGGCCTGTTCTGTTTTTTATATTGAAATTTCCCTTTAGAATATCCAATAGAGAACCCCACTGATAAGGATAAGGCCTTCCCAATACTAGCATAACTTTGATAAACAGCCTTAGCACCTGCTTTAGCACCGGCCTTCGTTGCATACCAAATACGTTTTCCTTTCTTTTTCCATGCTTTATGCCCATCCGGATCAATCTTCATTACAGGATTATTATCTGCATACGTATATCCATTTTGTGTAACAGGATCATCTTCATCACCCGGATCTGGATCTACTGATAAGAATACACCATGCTCTGGATTATAGTAACGAGCAATCAAGTAATACATGCCAATCTCTTTATCATACATGTATCCCGCATATCCGAATGGATTGTCTGCTGCAATACCCTTTGCGTCACTCTTTAATACATTACCCCATGCATCATATTCATAGTTTGCAACAATTTGTCCATTTTGGTCTGTCATCGCTACGACGTCACCACGTGGGTTGTAGTGGTAGAATAACGTTTGTCCTTGTGCTTTCATCGCGAGACGTACACCGTCTATTGAGTATACATATTGACGAAGGACATTTCCCTCTCCATTTGTTTCATATAAAGGATTAATGCTGTCACCATCGTAGAAGTAACGTGTGATTTGTCCATTTACTTCTTTTTCAATACGGCGACCATCATCGTCATATTTATATTTCGCAAATGGTGCCGTTTCACCTTGTTTCGTAATGGTCGTTAATTGATCTGCTTCATTCCATGTATAGCTATACTTGCCATCTGCTGTACGGTTACCATTTGCATCGTATTTCAACTTTTCATTTCCGTACGTTTCTAGTTGGTTCCCAGCGTTAAAGGCTAGACTCACATTTTTTACTATTTTTCCTGCTACTGTTTCTTTAACCGTTTTACGGTTACCAAAACCATCGTAATCATATTCGTATTTTACAATTTCTTTTTTTCCGCTTCCAAGGTCTCGTGCAATCTCAGTACGGTTCCCTGTTTTATCATATTTGTAACGTTCGAGTAAGATTGTTTCTCTAGATATATGTAGAGTTTCAAAATTTTTGTTATGCTTCACGTACGCTATAAGGCATCGAGATTACTCACGATATATATAAACAAAGGCGAAGTCTTCAAAGAGACTCCGCCTTTTCAACGTACAATGAACTTCAATAATTACTAGCTACTTTCTAAACAGTATTCCTCATTTACCAACCCGTTTTTGCTTTTTTCAAATTTGCAACAAACCCCTAACTTACCCATTAAAAATCTAATTATTACTAATATATATCGACTTACTATAACTCTAGACTAATATGTTTCAACTGCTCTAATTAATAAATTCCGAGTATATTCATAAACATTTAATTGCTGATGCAATTCTTGATACTTTGACTTTTCTCTAAATAAGAACATATATTGGGGATACATTTGATAAAAATTTTTATACAATAATCTCCCTTGATGAATAGGAATTTTTTTTTGAGATAAAACATAACTTAAACTTCCTTCAATTATCGAACAATAATTGTAATAATCTTCAGCAAAGCAATCTATATTATAATCTAATTGGATGCGCTCAATATCATCTGAAGGATATGGAATTTCTAATTGTATTTTAGCATTCTTTATCTCTTGCAATAATTCTAAATTAATTTTTGCCATTGTAATATTCACAATCCATTCACTTATTAAATTCTTAGCGCTTTTTCTTTTTCCATCCATTATTCCAGTAAGTAATTATCTTACCGTTTTTAGTATAATAACCACCTTTTTTCCCATTCTTAATTTTATAACCTTTTTTTCCATTTGATAAAACTACTTCTTGTCTCAAATGTTTGTTTGATCGATAAAAAGATCTAGCCATATCTGTATATCTTTTTTGGCCATAAGATTTTTCTTTCCAAGTTACATGCTTTTTATGATGATATGCTAGAGATTTTGATCTGCTTTTAAATGTTCCCTTACTCCAATGGCGTGTCGTAGTATACCAATTCTTAGCAGCTTTATAAGCTATCTTTCCACCTTTGAAAGCTGCTCCACCGACTAAACCAACGCCAACAGCTATTGCTGCTGCTTTCCAGCCATTCTTTTTATAAGCATTATAACCATCATATGCTGCGAATCCTGCATTGAATACCATCCATGCCAAGTGACCATCTGAATCCACATTCATCACTGGATTATTATCCGCATACGTATAACCATTCTGCGTCACAGGATCATCTTCATCACCCGGATCTGGATTATAGTATCGCGCAATTAAGTAATACATGCCAATTTCTTTATCATACAGGTATCCCGCATATCCAAATGGATTCTCTGCTGCAATACCTTTCGCGTCATTCTTTAAGACATTACCCCATGCATCATATTCATAATTTGCGACTACTTGTCCGTTTGCATCTGTCATCGCCACTACGTCACCACGTAGACTGTAGTGATAGAATAACGTTTGGCCTTGTGATTTCGTCGCTAGACGAACACCATCTTTTCATGATCAACCTTTTTCAAGGGATAAAAACATTCAAATAAAAAAGGGAATCCTTGTATAGATTCCCTTTCTACAAAATAATAATTACTTTATAATTTTGGATATTCTCTTGATTGACCGTTAAACAAATCTAAACCAAAATTATTTTTGATTTGTTTTTCTATTTGTAAAAAGTCATCTTGAGGACTCTCTCCTATAAAAGTTAATATTCCTTTATCCATCTCCAATTTTTCAAACCAATGAAAAGAATTTAATTTTTCTTTCCCAATATAACCAGCAAAAACATCACCAAAGTAATTGCACCAAAATATCCCAGGTATTCTTTCTTTTAAAGTACCGGTTACATGTTGACGATCTATAGCATTTTCTTCACTTATATATCCGTATAAGGCATTAAATAATAATGTTATTTCTTTGAATATTACTATTATAGCATCTTTATATTTATTAAACGTTTTTTCCTGAAAGCTAATATCTAAATAATTTATACTAGCTTCCTTAGGATTATTCCACCAATTTACCATAAAAGAAAACCCTTGCCCTTTACCAAGAAGCCCCCCCGCAGTACCAATCAATGCATCTAATTCTTCATCATAACAACCAGGTTCAGCCAAATTCCACATTTCCACTGCTTTTTCTATAGTAAATTCTTTATTTATGGGCTCATAAAGTGCAATTTTTTTGACAGTAAGTCCTTTATTTTGTAGCGTATTAAAAAAATAATTTGCATATATCTTGGAACCAATATTCTCTTTAGTATAAACACTCATTGTTACAGTCAAAATAAAGCTCCTTTCTATAATAATTTAATTTTGATTCATTGTTTACATTATTAAACAATATTTTTCAACTTTCAAAAAATTATTTATGAGTATAGTATCGATTTTTCCCATATCTAACTTTTATTTTACCACCTGATTTCTTTATCGCTGCTTGAAGTGGCTTAGAAACTCTAGAATGTTTCGAAACAACTAAATCAATCCTTTTCCCAGTTTTTACATACCTTCTAAACTGTTTGCTCATTGATACCCTTCGAACATCTTTTATTTCTGTAATTCTTCCTTTAGATAAACTATCAGGTATAGTACCATTTATACGTTTAGAGTTCTTTTTTAATCCCAGTTCTCTTAGAGCTTTTTTCTCAAAAGCTCTTCCTCTAGCATATCTATAAGTATATTTTGCGCGTTTCTTAGCTGCATAACGTGCGCCATGTATAGCTACTGGAATTAAAAATTGAGCAAAGTGACCATCCGGATCTGTCATCATCGCCGGATTATTATCCGCATACGTATAGCCATTCTGCGTCACAGGATCATCTTCATCACCTGGATCTGGATCCACTGATTTCGCAAATGTTACAAAATCCATTCAGTACATTTTAATAAGAAACTTTTCATATATTAACGTAAAAGATTTATTTAGCAGTTAATTTGATGTCGAATTTATCAGAATTTTGTATTTTTTTGTTGTTTTATCTTGTTATTGATGTTAAACTTATACTTACAAAGAAAGAGATTAAATAGGAAACTTCGCTTTATAAATTTTCTGATTTTTCAGTCTTTACCTATTTTACTCCACTCCGTTAGATTGGCATGTTTGTGTATTCCTTCCCTACTCTTTCTTTGTTGTACCCTTCATAAGAAAACAATTTGTTCCTATCCAAGTTGTTTTCTTTTTTTTATACTTAGTTTATTATTTTTATTAATACAGAAAATATTTCGGACTAATCACCACTTAACATTCTAGTTCAATGTTTGAAGTGGGAGATTGTTAGGTACTGAAAACTTATTGGTTTCTAGTTCATTAGGCTATTCCCGTAGTTCCTACGGCCAGGAGACGACTGTCCCCCATCTTTTAAGCAATTACTATTTCTTATCGCCTATTTAAATAGATACAAAACTTATACACATTATTTACTAACATGGGTTGTAGATGCCCTGATTATATATCCTTATTAGCATTCATTTCCTATCTAAAATTAATGTTTCTTACATTTAATATTTTAGTGAAGGATCTATTGTTGGAAAAAGATAAAAAAGAACTGAATTTTTATCAATACTCATTTCCCTTTTCCAAATAACAAGTCTAATCACCGCATAATTCATAGAATTTCCTTTCTATTTTTCAATATATTTACTAAGGGGGAATATGGCATGCTTTTTACAGGGTTCATCATTAATCTATCTATTTTTGCATTCTTAGTTAGTACATCTATTTTTATTCAAGTATTTATAAGTAAAGTAGATTCTAAATCATTTCGTTTATTTTGTGGTATTTACGCAGGTATCATAGCTGCCATTTTAATGATTTTTAATTTTAAGCACATGGGATTGTTTTACGACCTGCGAGTCGTTCCACTAATTATTTCTTTTATTTATTTTGGTCGTACAGCTGGTTGGATTACATTAATGTTTATTTTATTTATGCGTATTTTCTACCTTGGTGGTGATTGGGGACCAGCTTTAATAGCATCTTTAGGAATAGCTATTATATATACTATATTCAAAACATATCTAAAAAATATCCATCCTTTTAAAAGCGTTTTTCTTTATCTAGCTGCTTATCTAGTTATAATTCATGTTGTATTTGGATTCTTTTTTCCTTCTATACCACTTATACTTCTTAACATCCAAGGTACATTTTTTATATCATGCGGACTCTTAATTGGTATTTTTCTTATGGAGTCGTATCAAAAGTTATATGTTTTAACACAAAATTTAGCCAAAGCGAATGAAACATTACTAGAATCAAAGCGAGAATTAAAGGATACTGTACACCAATTGCAAGGAGGTATTTTTAAATTCGAAAAAGTAGGGGGGAATTTTGTCCATACTCTATGTGATGGACAATTATTTTATCAAAACGGGTTTCACTCTCAGCAAGTCGTAGGTAAATGTTTATCTAATATAGATGCTTCAATTATTCCATTTCATTTAATTCCTCGACTATTAAAATATTATCAACAGGCATGGGATGGTGAAGAAGTAACTTTTGAACTACCATGGCCAAATGATGAGGCTACGATACTTTTCTCTCTTAGACCTGTTAAAAGAGGGGGAACAGTGGTTGAGGTAGTTGGTTCTACTGTTGATATAACGAAAAGAATAAATGCGGAAAATGAACTGAAGGTTACCAAAGAGCGACTAGAATCATTTATTAACCATAATGTAGATGCTATCACTATATTTGATTTAGATGGGCATATGTTACAAGCGAATAAAGCTTATGAGAGAATATTTGGTTGGTCAGAAAAAGAATCTGTAGGAAAAAAATTACCTTGCGTGCCTGAATTTTTAATAGATCAAACTTTAGAATATATAAACCACATTAAAAATACCAATATGAATGACCCAATTCTTACCCGTTTTGAAACTGTTAGACAAAGAAAAGATAAAACTTTAATTGATGTAAGCCTGACAATTTCGCCTATTTTAGATTTTAGAGGTAATGTAATTGCTTTATCAGGAATTTGTAGAGACATTTCTGAAAGGAAACAAGCAGAAAGAAAACTGCATCAATTACACCAGCAATTAAGTGACAGTGAAATGAAATACCGTGCACTCATCGAACAAGCAACTGATGCAGTATATGTAGTGGAACTGAATGATAATGAATTACCAACTCGCTTTATCGAAGTAAATCCTGTTGCGTGTAAAAGATTTGGATATAGTAGAGAAGAACTTCTTTCGATGTCTTTCCCTAGTAACGTTCTACCAGATTCTCCAATGGTCCAAAGAATCATAGAAAAAATTAGAGAAGGGCAAACATCTTTTACATTACAAGATGAATTTGTTTTTCCTAGAGGAAAAACCCTGACAATTGAATTTTCTATTCGTGTGTTTAACTTGAATGGCAAAAAAGTTTTCTTAAGCATCTCTCGAGACATCACTGAACGGCTAAAAACAGAGGAATTATTACGAAAATCGGAGAAACTTGCTGTAGTAGGTCAATTATCCACTGCAATTGCTCATGAAATTAAAAATCCTTTAACAGCAATGAAAGGATTCATGCAGTTATTACAATCACTGGGAAATAAGGATACCGAGCATTACATAGATATAGTGTTATCAGAGATTGAACGTATAGATAGTATTACTAGCGAATTTATGACATTAGCAAAACCTGAGGCATTAGAAATTAAAACTAATGACCTGAATGTATTAATGAAGCAAGTTGTAATGTTACTTGAACCTCAAGCGACAATGAATTGCATACAAATTAAAACTCAGTTTACATCTGATACTTCATTCATACTTTGTGAATGTAATCAATTAAAGCAAGTTTTTATAAATATCTTAAAAAATGCAATTGAGGCAACTTCAATGGGAGGGGAAATATTGATTCAAATCGAATATGCACCTGATCAAAATCAAGTAAACATTCGATTTACTGATTATGGGTGTGGAATTGAACAGGAACGTATACCTTACCTAGGAGAACCATTCTATAGTCTCAAAGAAAATGGTATCGGTTTAGGATTAATGATCTGTTATAAAATTATTGAGAAGCACCAAGGAAAGATATTTATTGAAAGTGAAGTAGGTAAAGGAACAACAGTCAATATAGATCTACCTATATCTACTCTCTGAGGGTGGATTAAATGAAAGTAAACACAAAAAACACAATTAATTATACAAACTTAAGAAATCTAAAATTAAGACCCACACATTTTGATTAAACTTTTTTCAAAATGTGTGGGTCTCCTCTATTTATAAAATCTATATTTACAGCAACACTTTGATCAAGCTATAATTCAAACCAACATAACCAGTCTTTTTATCTCATTCGTTGACGAACTAATACGAATCCACCTAAAGCCAATAACAACATTCCAGCAATATATGAAATCATATCCATTGATGTTCCACCTGTTTTAGGAAGCCATACTGATGTCGTAGAATTTTCTTGAGTAGGTGGATTTTTTGAATCTGTACTTGGATCTTTTGGATCCGTACTTGGATCTTTTGGATCTGTACTTGGATCTTTTGGATCTGTACTTGGATCTTTTGGATTCGTACTTGGATCTTTTGGATCTGTACTTGGATCTTTTGGATTCGTACTTGGATCTTTTGGATCCGTACTTGGATCTTTTATATTCGTGATGTCATAACCATGTACTTCTGATTTATATCCATTCACTGGTTGTTCTTTCACTTCATACTTATATGCATTTCCTTCGGCATCATATGCCGCTAAGTCTGTAAATGCATATTTCCATTCATCTGCTGCGCTCACTTCTTTTGTCGCGATCACTTTGCCATTTTGTAGTAGATCTACCTTGATCATTGTCGGACGGTCTTTCGCATTGTCATCCTTCCATGTCTTCGTTCCTTCTACTTTTGTTTCGCCTACTTTTGTATTTGTAATGTCATAACCTTTTACCTCTGATTTATATCCATCCACTGGTTGTTCTTTCACTTCATACTTGTATGCATTTCCTTCGGCATCATATGCAGCTAAATCTGTAAACGCATATTTCCATTCATCTGCTGCGCTCACTTCTTTTGTTGCGATCACTTTGCCATTTTGTAGTAGATCAATCTTGATCATTTCCGGACGGTTTTTTACATTTCCATCCTTCCATGTCTTCGTTCCTTCTACTTTTGTTTCGCCTACTTTTGTATTCGTAATGTCATAACCTTTTACCTCTGATTTATATCCATCTACTGGTTGTTCTTTCACTTCATACTTGTATGCATTTCCTTCGGCATCATATGCAGCTAAATCTGTAAACGCATATTTCCATTCATCTGCTGCGCTCACTTCTTTTGTTGCGATCACTTTGCCATTTTGTAGTAGATCAATCTTGATCATTTCCGGACGGTTTTTTACATTTCCATCCTTCCATGTCTTCGTTCCTTCTACTTTTGTTTCGCCTACTTTTGTATTCGTAATGTCATAACCTTTTACCTCTGATTTATATCCATCTACTGGCTGTTCTTTTACTTCATACTTGTATGCATTTCCTTCGGCATCATATGCAGCTAAATCTGTAAACACGTACTTCCATTCACTTGCTTTACTTACCTCTTGTGTTGCAATTACTTTGCCATTTTGTAGTAAGTCTACTTTGATTATTTCCGGACGATCTTTCGCATTTCCGTCTTTCCATGTCTTCGTTCCTTCTACCTTTGTTTGGCCTACTTTTGTATTTGTGATGTCAGTACCACTTACTTTTGATTCATATCCTGGTACTGCTTGCTCTTTCACTTCATACTTGTATGCTTTACCTTCTGCATCGTATGCTTTGAGGTTTTCAAATGTGTACTTCCATTCTGTTGCCGCTGTTACTTCTTTTGTATCTACTACTTTACCGTTTTGTAGTAAGTCTACTTTGATCATTTCCGGACGATCTTTCGCATTTCCGTCTTTCCATGTCTTCGTTCCTTCTACTTTTGTTTGACCTATTTTTGTATTTGTGATGTCAGTACCACTTACTTTTGATTCATATCCTGGTACTGCTTGCTCTTTCACTTCATACTTGTATGCTTTACCTTCTGTATCATACGCTGCTAAATCTTTGAATTCGTATTTCCAGCCTGTTACTTTGCTTACTTCTTGCGTCGAAATCACTGTACCATTTTGTAAAAGGTCTACTGTAATCATTTCCGGACGATCTTTCGCGTTATCGTCTTTCCATGTCTTCGTTCCTTCTACCTTTGTTTGGCCTACTTTTGTATTTGTGATGTCGTAACCATTTACTTTTGGTTCATATCCTGGTACTGCTTGCTCTTTCACTTCATACTTGTATGCTTTACCTTCTGTATCATACGCTGCTAAATCTTTGAATTCGTATTTCCAGCCTGTTACTTTGCTTACTTCTTGCGTCGAAATCACTGTACCATTTTGTAAAAGGTCTACTGTAATCATTTCCGGACGATCTTTCGCGTTATCGTCTTTCCATGTCTTCGTTCCTTCTACCTTTGTTTGGCCTACTTTTGTATTTGTGATGTCGTAACCATTTACTTTTGGTTCATATCCAGCTATTGGCTGTTCTTTTACTTCATACTTGTACGCTACTCCATTCGCATCGTATGCTTGTAGCTTTTCAAACGTATACTTCCATTCTGTTGCCGCTGTTACTTCTTTTGTATCTACTACTTTACCGTTTTGTAGTAAGTCTACTTTGATCGAGCTTGGACGATCTGTTGCGTTATCGTCTTTCCATGTTTTCGTTCCTTCTACTTTTGTTTCGCCTACTTTTGTATTTGTGATGTCATAACCGTGTACGTCAGATTGGTATCCCGCTACTGGCTGTTCCTTCACTTCATACTTGTATGCTACTCCATTTGCGTCATATGCTTCTACATCCGCAAATGCATATTTCCAGTTTGTTGCCGCTGTTGCTTCTTTTGTATCTACTACTTTACCGTTTTGTAGTAAGTCTACTTTAATCGAGCTTGGACGATCTGTTGCGTTGTTATCGTTCCACGTTTTTGTTCCTTCTACTGTTAAGTTCGCTACTTTTGTATTCGTAATGTCATAACCATGAACCTCTGATTTATATCCATCCACCGGTTGTTCTTTTACTTCATACTTATATGCATTTCCTTCGGCATCATATGCCGCTAAATCTGTAAACGCATATTTCCATTCGCCCGCTGCGCTCACTTCTTTTGTATCAATCACTTTGCCATTTTGTAGTAAGTCCACTTTGATCATTTCTGGACGATTTGTTGCGTTTCCGTCCTTCCACGTCTTCGTTCCTTCTACTGTTGTTTGCGCTACTTTTGTATTCGTAATGTCATAACCATGAACCTCTGATTTATATCCATCTACTGGTTGTTCTTTTACTTCATACTTGTACGCATTTCCTTCGGCATCATATGCCGCTAAGTCTGTAAACGCATATTTCCATTCGCCCGCTGCGCTCACTTCTTTTGTATCAATTACTTTGCCATTTTGTAGTAGGTCTACTTTGATTGTTGTCGGACGGTTTGTCGCATTTCCATCTTTCCACGTCTTCGTTCCTTCTACTGTTGTTTGCGCTACTTTTGTATTTGTAATGTCATAACCATGAACCTCTGATTTATATCCATCTACTGGTTGTTCTTTTACTTCATACTTATATGCATTTCCTTCGGCATCATATGCCGCTAAATCTGTAAACGCATATTTCCATTCGCCCGCTGCGCTCACTTCTTTTGTGTCAATTACTTTACCATTTTGTAGTAAGTCTACCATGATTGTTGTCGGACGATTTGTCGCATTTCCATCTTTCCACGTCTTCGTTCCTTCTACTGTTGTTTGCGCTACTTTTGTATTTGTAATGTCATAACCATGAACCTCTGATTTATATCCATCTACTGGTTGTTCTTTTACTTCATACTTATATGCATTTCCTTCGGCATCATATGCCGCTAAATCTGTAAACGCATATTTCCATTCGCCCGCTGCGCTCACTTCTTTTGTGTCAATTACTTTACCATTTTGTAGTAAGTCTACCTTGATTGTTGTTGGACGATTTGTTGCGTTTCCGTCCTTCCACGTCTTCGTTCCTTCTACTTTTGTTTGTGCCATTTTTGTATTTGTAATGTCATAACCTTTTACTTCGGATTTATATCCATCTACCGGTTGTTCTTTTACTTCATACTTATATGCATTTCCTTCGGCATCATATGCCGCTAAGTCTGTAAACGCATATTTCCATTCGCCCGCTGCGCTCACTTCTTTTGTGTCAATTACTTTACCATTTTGTAGTAAGTCTACCTTGATTGTTGTTGGACGATTTGTTGCGTTTCCGTCCTTCCACGTCTTCGTTCCTTCTACTTTTGTTTGTGCCACTTTTGTATTTGTAATGTCATAACCTTTTACTTCGGATTTATATCCATCTACCGGTTGTTCTTTTACTTCATACTTGTACACATTTCCTTCGGCATCATATGCCGCTAAGTCTGTAAACGCATATTTCCATTCGCTCGCTGCGCTTACTTCTTTTGTATCAATTACTTTACCATTCTGTAGTAAGTCCACTTTGATCATTTCTGGACGATTTGTTGCGTTTCCGTCTTTCCATGTCTTTGTTCCTTCTACCGTTGTTTGTGCCACTTTTGTATTCGTAATATCATAACCGCTTATCTCTGATTTGTATCCCGCTACTAGGTGTTCTTTCACTTCATATTGATAAGCTACTCCATTCGCATCGTATGCTTCTAAATCTGCAAATATATATTTCCAACCTATTGCTGCTAGTACGTCTTGTGTTTTGATCACATTTCCATTTTGTAGTAAGTCTACTTTGATCATTGTCGGACGATCTATTGCATTTCCATCTTTCCACGCTTTTGTTCCTGCTACTGTCATTTTCGCTACTTTTGTATTTGTAATGTTGTAGCCATTTACTTCTGATTTGTATCCCGCTACCGGTTTTTCTTTTACTGTATACGTATAAGCAACACCATTTGCATCATATTGCGCTAGGTCTACAAAAGTATAATTCCAACCGTTCGCTGCTGTTACTTCTTTTGTTTGGATTATGTTTCCATTTTGCAATAAGTCTATTTGGATTGAGCTTGGACGATTTGTTGCATTTCCATCATTCCATGTTTTCGTTCCTAAAACAGATGTTTTTGCATCTTTTGTATTGGTAATGTCATAACCGTTTACTTCTGTTTTATATCCATCCACCGGTTGTTCTTTTACTTCATACTTGTACGCATTTCCTTCGGCATCATATGCTGCTAAGTCTTTGAATCCATATTTCCAGCCTGTTGCTTCACTTACTTCTTGCGTCGCAACTACTTGACCATTTTGTAGTAAGTCTACCTTGATTGTTGTCGGACGATTTGTTGCGTTTCCGTCCTTCCACGTTTTTGTTCCTTCTACCGTTGTTTGGCCTACTTTTGTATTTGTAATGTCATAACCGTTTATTTCTGATTTGTATCCCGCTACTGGTCGTTCTTTTACTGTATACGTATAGGCACTACCATTCACATCATATGATTCTACATTTGTAAATGAATATTTCCAATCATTTGCCGCTGCTACTTCTTGTGTTTGGATTACATTTCCGTTTTGTAGTAAATCTACTTGGATTGAGCTTGGACGATCTGTTGCATTTCCGTCTTTCCACTTCTTCGTTCCTTCTACTGTCATTTTCGCTACTTTTGTATTTGTGATGTTGTAGCCATTTACTTCTGATTTGTATCCCACTACCGGTTGCTCTTTTACTGTATACGTATAAGCAACACCGTTCATATCGTATTGTGCTAAGTCTGCAAATGTATAATTCCAACTATTTGCTGCTGTTACTTCTTTTGTTTGGATTACGTTCCCATTTTGCAATAAGTCTACTTGGATTGAGCTTGGACGATCTGTTGCATTTCCGTCTTTCCATGTTTTCGTTCCTGAAACAGATGTCTTTGCATCTTTTGTATTTGTAATGTTGTAGCCATTCACTTCTGATTTGTATCCCGCTACTGGTTGCTCTTTTATTGTATACGTATAAGCATTACCATCATTATCATATGCAGGTAAATCTGCAAACGTATAGTTCCAGCTATTCACTGCTGTTACTTCTTGTGTTTTGATTGAATTTCCATTTTGCAGTAACTCTACTTGAATTGAGCTTGGACGATCTGTTGCATTGTTGTCATTCCATGTTTTCGTTCCTGAAACAGATGTCGTTTTTACTTTATTCGGAATAGTAAGCTTTACACCTTTATCAGCATTGGCATCAATGGTAAAAGGTACTTTTACTTGAGGATCAAAATCCAAATAGTTTGGACCTGCAATCTCCTGTACATAGTAATTACCTGGGTCTAAATTAGGAACCTCGACCATACCTTGTTGATCGGTTGTATACGTACTACCAATTTGCTGACCTGACTCCGTATACAAGTTAAATGAAACATTTGGTATAAATTTTGTCTCATTACCGGCAATGTGCTTCACAATTCTTAACGTTCCCTTAGGAGGTAAATCGCCTTGCGCACCGCCGCCCTGATCTATATTTTTAACACTGACACTATCTGATTTAGATACTTTCTCTTCACCTGTAACCTTGTAGTCTACGTTATAATTATTATAAAATGCTTCTAATTTCTTTCCACTATCAGTTATATTTGCTTTATATTCAAAAACAAAAGTAAGACCATTGGCTTTATCTTTATTGATAACAGCTTTAAATCCATTATCACCAATAAATGTAACCGTGCCATAACCTTGCGCTTGGAATTCTTGTGGTGTCATTGGAGCTGCAAATCCTCCAATACGGAGACTATCTTGATTTAGCGTTTGCCCTTCTTGTAAAGTATCAACCAAAACAATATCACTATCTAAATTTTGTTTTGAAGTATTTGCATTTAAAACCCATTGTACTTCATTAGTGTTTTCTGGTTGAATGCTACCCGTTTTGTATGAAAATGGTGAAGATCCGCCACCTCCACCACCAGTCGGGCCGATAATCGTTACCGTTTTCTTTTCTAATTGTGTACCTAAATTCGTTTCAGTTGTTACCGTTTGTCCTTGTGCAACATCAATTGCTTTAACTTGGAAATAAAAATTCCCTCTAATATTTTTAAGTTTCTCAACCGTATCACTAAATGTACATACAACATTAGTTGTCTTTATTTGACAAGTACCAAAATTAACACCTGCATCATTATTTAATGGAATAGTTCCACTATATCCTTTCAATTCTGAAGGTAATGTTAATGTTAATGTATCTCCAGCTTTCATTTGATTCCCAGATTTATCACTAAACTGTACTGCCATTCTTGTCGTTTCTCCGGAGTTAAGCGTCGTTTTATCGATTGTAAAACTATCAACAAATCCTGTTGTATTTAACTCCTGTGCATTTGCTATTATCGATGTGAAACTCTGACCTATAGTAAATATAAAAAGCATTAGAATCGAAAAAATCGAAGTTACTTTCTTGATCATGTCATTCTCCTATCAGTTATAATTAGATGGCTCTAATATGAATATGCAATGACAATGACTTTATAGGCTGATGGTATTCCATTTCTTTTAATCGTTATACACATAAAGCTTGAAAACAAATTTCTATAAATAATTCTCTTGTACTCTACTAAACTTCATTTTTTAAATGTAACATTACTTTCACTAAGTTTAATATTTACAAGTTAAACAATTTTCGATATAATTGTAACTGGCGAAGTTACGTTTTTCATCATTCCTATAAAATCCCGAGATTTTATATCATATCTACCGTCTTATTTTGAGCATACATTTCTGATTAATAATGTTATATTTCAACACTATTAGTCTATTGATATTACTTTTTATTGTTTTTATATTAACAATATCAATATATTCAGTTTTTTAATCACGTTTTTAAATGATTTATAACATTATTCACCAGAATCTTTTTCCCCCTCCTATAGGCATTCTTTCATGCTCCCATCCGTAATATAGGGCTTTTTAAATGCCAAAGATAGTTTTTGTAGTTTTTGTAATTGATTTTGTAATTAAAGAAACCAAACGTAAATTAATATCCCTCTTGAGATAAGATCCTTATTTTATACTCCCTCCTATATACACCAAAATATTGTCCTTAAATTATTGTTCTACACCACTACCTAATTCTTGATTCATTTAGTAAAAATATAAATCACAAATAATTTTGTTTATTCAAATGTCACTTAAAAATCATTTCTCAGATTTTTAATTAGATAGTCTTATAATTTTCAAAAAGATCATCAAAAACGTTTATCAATTTCGGTCTACTTATGCATTTAGAATCTTAATTAAAATCTGCATGAATGATAAACTCCATGGCTAAATCTCGTTATACCGAATCTTCAATGAAATTCTCAGTTTGTTGACTAGATTCATAATTATTTGTAGCTGTTTATTTACTTGTATGAACTCACATTTTTCATTGCTAGATTGAAAAAAACGTCTCAATTCTCTCTACAAATATTTGTAATAAGTATGTTATTCATTAAGATGTCATACAAACAACAGAATACTTATCCTCTACTTTTACCGAATAATTACATTCCATTCACCCCGCTATCTATACATAATGTTCAATATCATATATAAAATAAAACAAAGAAAGAGTAGTAAACATGAGTATTATTCATTTAATAATTAGACTGAATCTTCAGTCTTTTCTGTTCGGATGGAGATATTTTCGGCTACTCTTTCTTTGTATTATGAGTTTAGCACTAAATATAAAGTATCACAAGACAAAAAATCACAAAATTCTCACAAATTCGACATTTTTTTCACAAACTAATATTACCACTAACTAGTAGAGGTCACCCTATCTCTCCATCAACTTAAAAATTTTATGACGCACTTAAAACAAAATTGTACATTTTCATCTTGAGAATTCAATCTTTTTATATTTGGGTTGTTTTTTAGCTTGATGTTGATGGAAGGTAGATCCAATTAAACTGATTTCTCTATTTCGTAGATTTAGGAAAATAACTTATTGTTGAAAACTCTTCAACATAACCAGAAATACATAGTATCACATCAAAGAATATAAATCTATATTGATTTTTTTTTAATAATTTATATATAATTATAATAAATATAAAATGAAAGTCAATATCAATTAGGAATGAGGATGATGAATATAAGAATGATAAAACATCCATGCTTCGGAATGAATACAGGAATGCCAACTAAATATGACCAGGTTAAGTAATTTGAATCATAATTAGATTACATAATCGATTTTGGGTATGGGTATGGGTAAGAAGTTATTCTATTTAGTACTACATGAAGACAAATAGAACGATAGAAATGTAATATGCTCTTACTTCCATTTCTCATAGTATTTAAAAATTATCGCCTGCAACCTGACTTTGTATAAAGATTTTCTAACTTGGGTAAGAAGCATAGTTATTCCTTTTCGCGTAAATTAACTGTATAGTTTCCGTATTCCATTTTTCTATTTAATAACTTAAATTGCATAACAATCGAGGAATGCTTCTCTAAATTCTTAATATTTTTGGCGAATTTGTAACAGAACCTTTAGTTACAAGCAATATTCTTTAAATACAATGTTTTATCAACTAAGGAGGAAACAGTATGAAAGGCTTAAAGTTTGTTTATAAAACTCCCCTTATATTAACAATGAGTGTAGTATTGATGGGATGTAACACAGCAAAACAAGAGGCTCCGCAAAAACAATCTACGAAGGAAAATACGCAGTGGTCATATAAAGGGACTACTGGTCCAGAGCACTGGGGAGAATTGAAACCAGAATACAATATGTGTTTAAATGGGCAAGAACAATCTCCGATAGATATCAAAACAGAACAAATAAAATCAACAGTTGATAATAATCTTTTGCAAATAAACTATCAACCAATATCATTTTCTATTAAAAATAATGGGCATAGTATTGAGGGAAAAGCAAATAGTTCTGATGATTATCTCACGCTAGGAGAAAATCGTTACACATTAAAACAATTCCATTTTCATACACCAAGTGAGCACCAATTTGAAGGAAAACATGCAGATATGGAATTACATCTAGTCCATCAAAATGATCAAGGTCAGTTAGCAGTAGTTGGTATTATGATCAAAGAAGGACAAAAAAACGAAGGTTTTGCAGCTATGTGGCAAAATCTCCCGCACAGAAAAAATATAAAGGCCGATGTGCAACATACCATTGATATAAAACAGATTCTTCCTTCTGATCATTCATCCTTCCGTTACATGGGGTCTTTGACCACACCTCCTTGTACTGAAAATGTCCAATGGATTGTGATGAAACAGACAATAGAGATGTCCAAAAAACAAATTAAAGTGTTCCATAAATTATTCCCAACGAATAACCGACCAGTTCAACCAATTAATGGACGAGCAGTATTATAAAAATCAGTAGTGCGAACCAATACCTTGATCTATATTACCGATTTATGTATGTTTATTATACGAGAATCATAGCGAAGTTTTGAAACCCAGACAATTTAAATAATGATTCTCTTGCTCAATGAAATTATTAATTTTTTTGCACCAGTATAGAAAAAAGTTGTTGTCCTTTAGGACAGCAACTTTTTGTTCCTTAAAAAAGAAAAAGATAACATACTAGATATATTATATATATAAATCATTAGTAAAAATCTCTTTTTAAAATAAAACCCTATAATTATTATATAATAATTATAGGATAAATAAACAATGAACATTATAATTCATAGTACATGTCTTGCTTAAACAAATACCTTAAAATAATAAAATAAATTATATTTTTACAAAAAGAAAACAACCTGTATAAAACAGATTGTTTTCATTTAAGGGTAAAACAAAGAAAGAATGGCAAAAAGACACAAACTTATAAAGCACAAAAAGTAGATCGATTAGATAGAACTAAGAATTCTGATATCATACTAGTTAGGGTTTCTGTTTACTCTTTCTTTGTTATTATGAATATAGCATCAAAAAGACATATATCAACAAAAGGTAACATAATTGTTACTTTTTCGGCATTTAATCATAACCCCTTACAAACCATATCCTAATAATGAAAAAAGTGACGTACTTCTTTCATTACTTTCAGTATAGACAGTGATATTATTTTTTGTACCAGTACGACAAAAACTGCTGTCCTAATGGGACAACAGCCTTTTCATTATACTGCATTTTCCTTTTGTCCCTTTTGTAAGGTATTATTTTTTTAACCGTAATTGAAGTAAACTACAAGTCTAATTATAAAACATATTGCAAAGCCACTCCATGTTTTTGCTGGACGTTATAACGCAAAAAAAAACAACCTGTATAAAAACAGATTGTTTTCTTATGTAGGGTGAACAAAGAAAGAGTGGAAAAAAATGCACAAACTTCTTCGACACAAGAAGTACATAGGTAGAGAAAACTAAAAATTCTGAAATATCACTTGATAAGGGTTTTTTGTTTACTCTTTCTTTGTTGTTATGAATATAACATTCAAATCGACAAATATCAACAAAAAGTAACAAAGTTGTTACCTTTTCAGCATTTAATCATAATTCTCCCATTCGGAACATATTTTGTATTTGATATGAAATGCATACATGCTTATTTTCAGCAATTGCAATATAAACTTTATCATTTTCTTCCAGAAGACTCCCCCTCAAAAATATGAAGGTGTGAAACAACACTTTTAGGTGGGAGCTGAATGTAAGTTCGCATAGGCCAACATGTTTGCTGGCATTTACTTGTACAGATTGCTCTTCGAAAACTGAAGATATGAGGTTGGTTGCAGAAAGACGTTGCAACCGTAAAATCTTCAACGTTCTATCGCCCCACGCTTGCCGAAGTTGCGAAAACCAAGCTAAAGTAGGGAGTGTGGTGCGTCAACGTACAAAATACTTATGTTCTCACCGTAGGGACTACGGGTAGAGCCTGCTAAGATAACCGGTGGATACATCGGTGTTCGCAGGAATCTCCCACTTTAAACAATCCGTTAGGACGTTAAGTGGTGAGTAGTTCAATTAAAGGTAACAAATGATTACAAATAAGGTTTCATCATTTACTTATCGAAAAATAAATGTTTTAATTTTGGATGTAAGGTCCTTACATTCTATAAGATACAAAAGAAGTAAATTTCAGTTTTTTTGTATCTATAATTTAAGCTTAGTAAATATTTAATAAGTATGTATGTGTTGTAGATTATTCGATAAGTGAAAAAGCAAAAAGTATCATCTGTGGTATTACCTCAAACCAAACAAGTAACACCTCTTCAATATACAATTAGATTTTATTGTGTTTTGAAATTCATGGGGTACAGTGAAGCAAAAAAATATTTAGAAACACTATGGAAGAACCTTTATTTAAGTTCCTATTATGGAATTATTGGAGTTCTTTATTAAAACTTGTCATGCTTAACGTTTAAATAATTCTGGAGCGCAAAATTTCACCAAAAAAAGTCAATAAAAAGAGTGACACCTTGTCAATCAGCATGAATTTCTGCAAAAGTCTAAGGTATGAGATGCAATTTAAAGTTAAAACAGATATGACAATTTATACTCACTATCTTTGGCTCATATAGTGGGTATAAATTGGTTGGTTTTAGTGTTAAAGGTGTATTGAAAATTGAAGTAAGTTAGGGATTTTAAAATAAGTTTGGGACAAATATCTCTTGAAGCGAAGAATAAGCAGTATCTCAAAAATGTAATCTCGCTAATGACTCTGATTCCAAATATTCGTAGCAGTGTTATATCAAGTAAATACACCCTAGAACCTACTCTGATGGCTACAAAATCTGTAAACAAACAGCGAATTTAAATTTATATAATTCAGGAAAGTTGAAGCAAAGAATACAGCTACTACAATATCCTTTGCTTTTACAGGCTCACTTAAACGGGTAATATAAATTTAATTCATTCAGATATGTAAAAAAAGTCAAAATGTAAGGCCCCTAATCCTTTAAAGTGTTTATATAAAAATGACGTAGAATATGTTCTACGTCATTTTTATATATATGAGAGGTATCCACCTCTTCAGAATAATGGTGTCGCTTTTAAATAAAGTCACGATGCTTTGAAAAAAGATGCGATGTTTATAATAAGGCCACGAAGGTTTGAAGACATGTCTTATGAGTTGTAAAACATGATCCTTTCAGATTATAAAACCTAAGTCTTTTGTGAGTTCTTCCAAAATAGAATGAGTTAAATGTCTTCGCAGATCTTCAGCAAATACTGGTAATCCCTCTTAAATCAAAAGATTCATAAAAAACGTTATTCTTTCTAATAATCTTGTTTAGAAAGAATAACGTTTTTTTATTAGGTTCTTAGGTTGATAGACATATATGGTACCCGCTAGAAGGTAATACATATAGAAAACAACAGTAGCAAAATAATAATAGAGTATTGGTTCAGGGTGTTCAGGATGCAATTGATTAAATAAAGTTTTTGTGTAATTCCACAAAAGTGAGATGTATTTTTCTCCCTTCTTAACAATGAAAAAACGTTTTGAACACTCTATACTCTAATTACATTGAACTACTCAACGTTTTTTTATACTGATACAGATAAAACGTGGCTTGAAGTTTATACCTTTGATCATAAGGAATGGCCAAAGATCAAAAATTATGAAGCGGCAGTTAAAACAAGAGAGCATGTATATGAAATTCCACAAAAACTCCAACTACCAGAATCCTAAATCTTTTATCAAATCCATGGCTGATTATCAACGAAAATAAAGGAGCAGAGAGTATGACAACAATTTTAGTATTAGATGATGAGATAACAATTCGTAGTTTTATTACTTTAAAGATGAAGCATGCTGGTTTCAATGTTCTAGAAACCGATACAGGTGAAAAAGCTCTTGATCTTCTAGAAAATCATAATGTTGATATTATAATACTTGATGTTATGTTACCAGGAATAGATGGTTTTCAGGTATGCAAACAAATACGAAAAAACAACGAGAAGATTGGTATTATCATGTTAACGTCACGTGTGCAAGGTAAAGATCAGGTTCACGGTTTGACAATTGGGGCAGATGATTATATTAAAAAGCCATTTAGTATAAATGAATTAGTAGCACGTGTACAATCATTGCTAAGAAGAGTAAAAGAAACTAAAAAGGATATGGCATCGATTCACTCAGAACCATTTAAATTAAATATTCTGCAAGAAAAATTATATAAGGATGGGATAAAAATTGACTTAACTCCAACAGAGTATATTATTTTACGATATTTAATGGAAAATTCCATAAAACCAATTCCACGTGATGAACTCTTAAATAAAATATGGGGTATAAATTGTTTAAGTGACACAAAAGTAGTAGATGTGAATATCAGTCGTCTTCGTCAGAAGATCGAACCTAGTCCTTCTAATCCTCAATTTCTCCTTACTGTATGGGGAAAGGGATATAGGTGGAATGGAAGAAAACAATGAGGAGAAAATGTATCACCTGGTTACTACTACTAGTGATAAACAAAAACAGTTAGAAGCATTATCAGGAATCGTTTTATTAGTAAGTAGGAGATTAGCTAACCTTTTTATTCTTGATAAAACTTCCACTGTAATAATATAAAAACATATTAATTATTTATAATTTTATATACAGGTTCATTAGGAGGTGTAAAAAGATGAAACAAGCCAATTTAACTATAACCCTAACACTCATTCAACTATTCACTTTAGTAACTACCCTATTTATTTGCTCCACAAATGTGCCATTTTTTCCTTGGTTTATTAAAAAAGGATTTGGGTGGATTGGAATCTTTATTACTGCCCCTGTACTATTAATTATAGGCACAATTATGACATATTATGATAAGAAAAAAACAAATTCTATCAAACGAATGAGACAAAGTATTCCTTTCATTACTGTAATTTTCTTCATGTATGTCTCCTTTTTCTCTTTGACAGATAGAATTGTAATAACGACTTTTATCGTTAATCTTGTATTAGTTATCATTACAATTACGTTTTTAGCACAAGATATTTCTAAATTACATAGAAACAGAAAATATAGACTTAAAAGAATACGAATGTAACAAAATTGTTCTGATGTATATACTGATTAGCACAAAAAGACTCCATTTTGATTAATCTTTTTCAAAATGGAGTCTTTTTGTTTGACGTAAAATCAAGGAAATAAATTTTTCTGATTAAATTCTATTCTAAACTAATAACATGCTTATGTTCTTTATTATAACAAACCTTGAGTTTAGTTAATTATGGAGTTAAATAACTTGTTTTACAGCTAAATCCTATTGATAGATATAACAAAAAGACGTTTTGACTACCTCTATTTTAAAAATAAAATGAATGGTAAATTATCTAGACGAGAATCAAATTACCTATCTATATGCTGAACAACAAGTGAAGCGTATTCTTTTGCTCCTGTTGGATTTAAATGAATTCCATCTGGTTCGAAATATGATTGATTTTCAGCACTTGCTGCATACCAATCAACTAGCACAGTATTTGGAAATTTGGAAGAGACTTCTTTTAATTTCTCATTAACTACGGACTCCCACGGACGAGGTATTCTAGTATTAACTAATACAATTTCACGTTCATCACCTATTAACTGAATTAACGATTCTAGTTGCTCAGTAGTAAATGCCCCATTTGTACCTAATCCAATAATAACATGACTTCCTAAAGTGCCTTCCTTTTTCATTCCCTCTACTATCTCCAATGCTTGAGACATCTGTCTTCCAATTTTCGCATCAATAGTAATATTAGGAAAAGCATCTTTTAAATATGGAGAGATATCGATCATAATTGAATCACCAATGGCTGTAACAGTTTTAGGTTGTTTAATTTGTTTAGAGGAATCTTTATTTTCGTCCTCTAATGTTTTATCAACCAGTTTCTCTTCCTTAGTAACTGGATGAGCAGGTTCCTCATTTTTTTTCACTTGTACCGCCTCTGTCCTAACTTGTTTAGAATTGTCTTTTACTTTGCCGGCTGTTGAGAAACCAAAGATAACTGTTATGGAGAGGAATATTGTACATGCTAAAGCAACTCTATTAACGAATGATAAGTCTCTTATTTTCAAGTCCTTTAAACGAAGATTCTTCAATGCACCTTGACGAATTGGATTTTCAATAAACTTCCACGAAAGATGTGCCATAATTAGAATCAAAAAAACTTGAAAAATAGCTTTAGTAAGATGAGGTCCTTCTGTACTAGCTTGCGAGCTCGTCAATGTGATAATCGGATAATGCCAAAGGTATATTCCATAGGACCGAATACCAATCCAACGTAATGGTTTAAACCTTAAAAGCACACTAATTCTGCTAGTTGGATGAGCAAGGTTGGCTACTAATAAAGCAGTAACAACTGATAAAAATAACATTCCTCCACGATATAGGAATGAGTCATATTGATTTGTCTCCCAAAACATAATTAAAATAATAATTAAAGCGATTCCCCCAACTACATCTAAAACAAGACGGGCTGACGGAATAATTTTATTAGAAAGTCTATTACTTGGCCAAAGTAGAGCGAGTACTGCCCCTATTAATAGAGAAAACGCTCTTGTATCGGTACCATAATAAACTCTACTTGGATCACTTCCTGGTTCATACAGTACAGCCATTGCAATTGCTGAAGCAATTGCTCCTAAAAAAATAAATAGTGTCATACGTGATCGTTTTTTTATGTAGTAGAATCCTAAGCTAAGTATGAATGGCCAGAATACATAAAATTGCTCTTCAACGGCCAACGACCAAAAATGATTTAAAGGAGTAGGTTGGCCAAAGTTATCGAAATATGATAATTTATGATAAATGTACCACCAGTTACTAATATATAATACTGCTGCTAACGAATCTCCCCGCATTTTTCCTAGTAAGGAGTTATGAAATAACGTCACCCATGCAAAAACGATAATGAGCATAACAAACATTCCTGGAAGTAATCTTCTTGCCCTACGTATCCAGAAATTTTTTAAATCAATTCTTTTATATTTCTCCCACTCAGTAGCAAGAAGATCGGTAATTAAATAACCAGAGAGCACAAAGAAGACTGTAACGCCCAGGAATCCTCCAGGTATCCATTTATAGTTGACGTGATATAACACGACACCTAGTATAGCCAGTCCTCTTAAACTATCTAATCCGACCATATAACGATTATTTTTCTTTAATTGTGTGGGCATGTATAATCCTCCCTTAAACTTTGCTGATATGTTTGGTTACTTTTTCTCATAAGTAATTATCAACAGAAAACAAATGAAAACTCTATGAATATGAGAAAAAGTACATCTATACAACGAAACTTTTATATAGAAATTCCTTAATTTGTAATTTTATTCTTTGTTACCAAGCCAAAAAGTCGAAAGAGCATTATAAAATGCTTTTTCGACTTTTAGATTATATCATTTAGTTAAACTAGTACTAGAGTACCCCCTTCTAATATTTCACAATCCCAATTTATCCTTTTTACAGATTTTCAATATAAGAAGCTCGGTGTAAAATTTTGATTAGTCTATAGATAGAAGAATTTCAAGATACTTAAATTCATAACTATTTCTCTGGCTTTTGCTCTTTTATTTTTATCTTCGCATCTTTATAAAAATTTAATTTCTCCTTATTATACTCTGTAGTATATTGATTGAACTTTTCTTTTTCCTTTAGTGTTTCTTCATTTATTACATTGTAAGCTTTAACTTTCTCACTAATCTCTTTTAGTTTTGTTTCTTTTTCTTTTAGCTTTTCATAAAGTTCCTTTTCAATTACTAATGATTTTTTGTAACTTCCATTCATTTTTAGAAAAGCATCATAACGTTTTTTATAAGCTTTTTCTACTGTTTTGGCTTGTTCTTGTAATTTTTTATCCTCGATTTTATTTATATCATTAAGAACTGATGTTACTTCTTTTTGTGCTTTTTCTAATACATCTGCTTCATTATCTAATTCTTTCTCACGTTCAGATACATTTGCAACAGCTTGTTCTACTTGGGGTAGTGCTTCCTCATTATTCTCTTGTCCTTTCTGTATAATTTGATTATACAATTCTTGTCCCTTTGCTTCTAACTGCTCTAATTTTTTTACATTATCAGATAACGTTTTTTCTTGATTTGCTGCCTTTTCAAAAGCAACGTATAATTTCTCTTCTGACTTTGCTCCTAAACATCCCCCTAGAAATCCAATTGATATGATTCCTATTAGGATCGCTTTTCTATTAATCAATTTCAATCCCTCCTACAATGTCAAATACGTTTATCGTGCCAAAAATTTACTGGAAAATGTTCCTCTTCATGATACGCTTCAAGTTCATATCCTTTTTCTTTTAATCCTTTTATGATAGCTGGTACAGCAGCAACAGATTGCGGATGAATATCATGCATTAAAATAACTTCTTGTGGTTCTGTTGCACCTGCTAGTACATTTTGAACAATTTGAGCTGAAGCTGAATCAATTGGCATCTTGTTATACTTCCAATCTAAAGAGTCAATTGTCCAATCCCAAACTGTAAAACCAGCTTTTACTGCTTTATTGCGAAGTTCTTCATTTAGTCCTGGCATGGAGCCATATGGTGGACGTGTTAATTTGGGAGATTCCTTCAGAATATTTGCTATTAAATTTTGATCTTCCTTCATTTCATTTACATACTCACCATCGGTATATAATTTCTTAAAGTTATGTGTCATACTGTGCATGCCCACATAATGGCCTTCTTCTTTCTCTCGTTTCACTAAATCCGGAAACTGCTTCACGTTTTCACCAATTAAAAAAAATGTTGCTTCCGCGCCATTTTGTCGTAGGATGTCTAACAACTCAGCTGTATATTTACCAGGTCCATCATCAAAAGTAAGATAAGCAACTTTTCTCTCTTGGCCATTAAAGCGCTTTGGTGCTTCTTTCTTTATTTCATTTTTGGCTTGTTCACTTGCTAATTGCACTGAATTCTCTTGCTTCGTTACGGATCTTGCTGGTGAAGTAAGAGATTGATACATAAAATAGCAAGCTACTACTGCAATAATTGCTATAATTGTAATAGATATACGTTGTATATTAGTAGTATTTCTCATAATAGTAATCCCTTTCGCTGCATATATTAATTTTATTATGTGATTCACATTTGATTTGCTATGACGTTAATAAATAACAAATCAAAGTAATAATTTTTCTCTTTTTAATAGAAGAGATATAAGTTGTTGAGGATATATACAATGTCCAAAGCTACATTGAGGGTGTTTTTCCGCGTTGATACGATTTACAGATAATCCTTTTGAAGTATTTGGAGGAAAAGACGTTTATCCTTCATATAATTTTTAAAACTTCATTAACGGATATGAAAACGATTCCTGATATGTTTATATTAACTATTAAATCGATTAAAGCTTTCTTATAATACAAGAAGATTAGATAATAATTCTATCCAATCTTCTTGAGGGATTCAGATAGTTTAACTATTTTACCGCTAATTTCTTAAATCAAATGACAACAACTTAGCTTCTTTTTTCATCTTATTTAATACATGAAAGGCTCATGTTAATTTGGTTTATTTTTTCGCAAGAGCTTCTTCTATAGAAACACAAGCATAGCCGAGTTCTTTTGCAACCACTTCACATATAACTTCACCGTTCAGCATGTTTACACCGAGTTTTAATGCATTGTTTTCAAAGATTGCTTCTTGCACACCCTTATTGGCGATTTGTAAAGCATATGGAAGTGTTACATTAGTTAAAGCGATGGTGGAAGTTCTTGGAACTGCCCCTGGCATATTCGCAACAGAGTAGTGAAGTACTCCATGCTTTTCGAATGTCGGGTTATCATGCGTTGTAACATGATCGCAAGTTTCCACGGCCCCACCTTGATCAATGGCTACATCCACGATTACAGAACCGGTTTTCATTGCCCTTACCATTTCTTCTGTAACTAGCTTAGGTGCTTTTGCACCAGGAATTAAAACAGCACTAATTAATAAATCTGCTTGTTTTACTGTTTCCGCGATGTTAAACGGGTTGGACATCAATGTTTTGATTTGAGTACCAAAAATGTCATCCAGTTGGCGTAACCTTTCTGCATTCAAGTCAATAATTGTTACATCAGCACCTAGGCCAATTGCCATTTTCGCAGCATTTGTTCCTACAATCCCTCCTCCGAGAATAGCGATTTTCCCACGATTTACACCGGGAACACCTGCCAGAAGAATCCCTTGTCCACCATTTGATTTCTGTAGGAATTGTGCGCCAATTTGCACAGACATTCGTCCAGCTACCTCACTCATTGGTGTAAGAAGAGGAAGTGTATGATTCACTTCTACAGTTTCGTAAGCAATTGCAGTAACGCCATTATCTTTAAGAGCTTGAGCTAAAGCTGGCTCTGCAGCCAAATGCAAGTAAGTGAATAGAATTAACTCAGGACGAAAGTATGTGTATTCACTGGTGAGGGGCTCTTTTACTTTCATAATCATTTCTGATTGTCTCCATACTTCTGCAGCACTTTGAATAATTTCTGCACCCGCATATGCATAATCTACATTTCTAAACCCACTTTCGACACCAGCATTTGTTTCAATCAGTACTTTATGTCCAGCCTTTACAAACGTAAGAACTCCTGCAGGTGTAAGTGCAACACGGTTTTCATTATTTTTAATTTCCTTTGGAACTCCAATAATCATGAAATGATTTCCCCCCTGTACTTATCTTTGTGTAACTTAGTTGTAGTCCAAGTATAGGGTATTAAAAATCTTTTTTCATTGTTGAAAAAAAAGAAAAATGCAGCATCCTTTTGTGGAATTCCACAAAAGGATGCTGCTACAAGAATTTTTTTAGTTTAAGATCCAAGAACATAATCATTTTTTTATTTGGATCTTTTAAATCAATCTCACTGATTTCACAAATACGTTTAAGTCTATAACTTAATGTATTCGGATGAATATTTAAAGATTTTGCTACCTCCCCCACATTGCAGTCTTTGTTCAGAAAGGTTTCCAACGTCTCAACAAGATCACAATTATACTTATGGTCATAATCATACAGCTTTTGTAACGCTTGATTTTCATACTCTTCACATTTTCTTTTCTCAAGGAGAAGGTCAATCAATTGATAAATACCCATATTTTGATATCCGTAGATATTTGCTGTGTCGCAAGGGAATTTTTCCTTTATAGATAAAACAGTTAGAGCCTCTTTATAAGCTTTATCAACTTTTTGATAATCACTATAAACACTACTGAACGCTGGCTTGATAGACTTAATTCCAAATCGTTTTTCCATTTTATGCACAAACATTTCAACGAAATTGTTGATTTCATTGGACGGTCGATTAACACCATCTAATGGAATAAGAAGAATTAATCGATTACGATCTATTGTGCCAAGTAAACCTTCGAAATGTTGGCTTGTTTTTAACAAATAAGAAATCTGTCTTTCTATTTCATTTATAATTGTCTGTTCAAACTGGAATACGATGATAGTAAATACAGATGCAGGAGTAATGTGCAGTCGATGGAAATTTTCAATAATCTCTTCATTTACTTTTATATGATTGGTCAATAATTTCCATAAAAATTCTTGTGATTGTTCGCCCTTTATATTTTTACGAGCTTGAATCTGTATTAATTTACTTTTTATGGCCTCCGCAGCTTTTTTCAGCAAGGTGCAATTTTCCTCAGTTAAGGGATGTTCGTCTTCCATAGCCCAGATGAACCCCAAAACTTCCTCTTTGTTCCAAATAGAGATAGCAACCCTGTTACTGAGACCAACACCATCTATCTTCTTTATACGAATAGGTTCACGTTTTTTCAAAAGTTCAGGAATAATGCCTTCTTTCCACAAACTATTAATTACTTTTTCAGGTACACGTCTTCCCATAATAGTTGCAACTCTCGCGGAGTCTATTCTTTCGTCATGAGTACTATATGCCAGAAGTCGATGATTCACATCTTCAATTGTAACTGGGCATTGTAGAATCTCACTAATTGTGTCCGCAAACTCTTCTAAACTGTTAAAGTTGATTTTAGAGAAATCATTTTTCATATATGTCAAAACTCATCCATCCTATTTTAAATATAGTTTTTATCGTTTTCCGACAGAAGACTCCTTCCTCAAAAATGTGAAGGTGTGAAACACCAATTTTAGGTGGGAGATGAATGTCGGTTGGCATAGGCCAACATGTTTGCTATCATTTACTTGTACAGATTGCTCTTTGAAAACTGAAGATATGAGGTTGGTTGCAGAAAAACGTTGCAACCGTAAAATCTTCAACGTTCTATCGCCCACACTTGCTGAAGTTGCGAAAACCAAGCTAAAGTAGGGAGTGTGGTGAGTCAACGTACAAGATACTTATGTTCTCACCGTAGGGACTACGGGTAGAGCCTGCTAAGATAACCGGTGGATAATTGGTGTTCGCAGGAATCTCCCACTTCAAACAGTCCGTTAGGACGTTAAGTGGTGAGTAGTTCAACTACTGTAAAATGTAAAAAAGTATTCATTGTGTAAATTAACAAACCTATAACACTTTTTATTAATAGTAAGGAATCACTGTAACTCACTACACGTTGAAAAACCAAAGTTTAGTCGCAAACTTCGGTTTCGTTTATATAGAGCATGAAGCGTTTCAATTCCTTTAATCGTAAGAGAAGTATGACCCCGATTTTGAAAGTCTGTGGATTTCAAAAAACTTCGCTATTTTCGAAGTTAAATATCTAATATACGTCCATATTTATTGATTGTACGATATAGATAACACCATTTTTTTGAACTTTATATAGTTTTTTCATCTAGCTTCTAGGATAGATGAAGGCTTTTCATATTCTTCTTCCATAATGGTCATACCAATTACAACTTTATTAAAACATTAAATTCCCAATGCGTAAACAGTAGATTTTTGTCGAATGTATTCAGTGATTTAATTATTATTTCATCAAATATGGGTTTTTGATGAAATAAGGGAATTATGGATACCTTTTTAGAAGATATTGCATATGTTTGGTTATATATAATATTTATCTTTGAATTGATTAAGATGGCTTCCTGCCATCCCTTTTCCGAAGCCAACTCATCTCCCGCCTACTCTCTTCGCGTTCCTTGAGAAAGGAGCCTTCTTGGTTAAAATGATAAAAAACACTCGTTCTGATTAAGGACGAGTGCTTTTCTTTTTAGGTTATCTAACAGGGATAAACTTCCATGAGCTAGGTTTTTGTTTTTTTTCACCTAGTACAATCCAATTTTTCTTTGCATTTATATTCTCATAATTTAATGGATAGTCATCTGTAAAAATATTATATTCTGTAGGATTGTCCAGGTTAATTTTAATTTTAAAATCAGCTAAACTATCAGATTTTTGAGCAAGGTGAATCCAACTAGAATAATTAGACCAATTTAAATATTGGAATTGGTCGTAATTTGAGTGCTTCATGCGAAGATATATACTCTCCCCGTGGTGTAGCTTTGCATCATTTTCTTTGTAGAATTCAAATTCCATAGGTGTACCAGATAAACCATTGTTTTCTTTATTTGCAAGTGTGACATAATCGTAACGATTTGCCATATACCATTCAAATGTTAGACCTTGATAAGGAGATTCACTTGGTACGATATAATAGTTTCTCCCTGCTTCTATGACGTTTCCTTCTATATCATAGATTAATGCAGTCTCTATACTTGGAGATTTTACATTTTCAGTAAAAGTTTTAAACCACAGATTTAAGAAACCTGCTGTATTGCGCTGAGCTTCTCCTAAGCTTCGCTGCACAGCTGGGGTAACCATTTCTTGCCACAATTGTGCCTTACCACTATTATAATACTTAAATGTTTTATCATTAGTAATATTTTGGATTTCAGGTTTAGCTACTCGGGCTGCATAATCAATCCATTCTTCAGGTGTGGATAGAGAATTGTTATAATTCCCTCCAGTATTGACTGCAAATTGATTTTGAATGGTTGTAACATAATTTTCAAAGTAGCTATGATATTTTATAGCTCTCGTATCAATTGCAGTAAAATTTGCTGCATGCATAGGTTGGGTAGCATCTGTAAAGTAGTGCGTGGCTACTCCTAAGTAATAGAAAGCTTTTTCATAGTCCTTATTTCGTAAGTGTTCTCCAGATTCATAAAAGTATTTCTTACCTTGTGTAAGAGCCGTTGGATTTGTTTCTCCTCTATAATTTTCTTTAGTATCAGGATCATAAAAATGAGATTTCCATCCGCCTTTAAAAACGCCGCCTATTCCTGTTCCACCATCATTAAACTCTGCATTATAATCTGCATCATATAATCCTTTAGAAAATAGATCTTTATATTGTGGATAATTTAAAAAGTCCACAGCCTGCTTATTTGCTTCAATATTAGATTCTGTTTTCATAATTTCAATAGCTTGTTTTGCAATCCATAAATGTGTACTTTTATCAGAATGATACGGAGCTTCTGCAGACCATCTTGCAGTAATAGGATCATTCTCATTTAAATCAATTTGATCGAGATGAGCATAACTACTTTGAGGACATGCTCCTAAAATAGTTAAAGTCACTCCAGCTATACATAGTGTTGATACGATTTTTTTCATTTTTTATTCCTTCCTAAATATAAAGATTCTTATGCGGATATTCATCTTAACAACGACAGTTAAATAGCTCTAATAAAAGAGCGATTAGCAAAGGCTAACTGCTTAATTTCTCTCTTAAAGGAATACCATCATACATCGATTAAATTAAAAATTTTAAATTAACCCTAAACAATAATTTTCCTTCTCTACCTCTAGTTATATATAAAAGCGCGTCTTATTTAAACATGTTTTTTTATGTAATTTTACATATCCAAAAATAGGGAATTAAATAACCTTCCATTTATTATATTAATGAAAGACCATTGTCTTTAGACAATTGAAATTATGATGTTTTAAGTTAATAATCTATATCCATTAACTTACGAATTTTCACTACCTCTAAGTACAAAAAACGTTATTCTTTCTAAACACTCTAAGCAAAAGCATCTATAAATAAAATTTAATTAATTGGTATATACTTCTTGAAACCCTTACTTATGGTTCCATTGTATCCATTTTTAGTGAAGAATTTATGTGCTTTTATTCTAGTTGCACTACTTAATAAGATAATTCTTGTGGAACCCCTTGCAATTGATATCTGTTCTACATGTTTCAATAACTTTTCCCCTATCCCATTACCTCGAAAATCTTCATTTACAATTACATACTCTAAAACAGTATACGGTCTAAATTGGTATCCAGGATCAAGACAAAACGTCATAAATATACTCCCTTTGACGTTACCACTTTCCTCATAGACAAACAAAAAATTATTAGAATCATTCCTTATCTGCTCAATTCTTTCTGGTAAAACCTTAATATTTTTGCTATGTGGTGCTAATTTTTTATATAGATTTTCAACTACATTACTGTCCTTTGGTTCAGCTTCACGAATCATATAACTACCTACCTTTGCATTTAATATATAATGATAAAGACAGAGATCGATTATGACTATAACTCTATATAGGCTTTTTCCCCACCTGGAATCTTAATTTTTTTTACATTATATTCTTTAATTATATATACCTTTATCGCTTCAAAATCTATATCAAAAGTAAGAATTGGATTTCTAAAAAAATATATTACTTCTTCCCCATCATAAATTCGGGCTTTTATTGTTTCTTTGTCCGAGTGAAACGATAAATTGACTCCTTTGTAAAAATATTCGTAGTATCCCTCTTCGTCCTGCTCACTTTTATCTTCAAAAGGAACACATTCAATATGATATATATTCCCATTTACATTTATTGATTTCATACAACATTACCCCACTTCCAATAATATCTATAAAAATTAGCATCCATATTTAGCAAAGTAATTTTTGAAATTATAACATTTTCCAATGTGTCTATGAATTTTATTTGCTAATAAATTCATAGACACATTATTTATTCATTTTCAAATTTCTCTTATCAATTTCACGATATAACGCTGAACGACTCAGCTGCCTACCCTTTTTTCTGAAGAGAAAAAGTTTCCTTATACAATTGTATATACTATTCAAGCTCCTCTTTTGTTAAAGCTTCTTCAGCTAAGTATATAAAATCTGTCTTCTGTTGATATGTCTTTTTAGAAAATCCCCACTCTTTACTCCCATTTTCTTCTTCTATTCCAAACTATACAAAAAAAACACCCAAGAGCCATCAAAGGTGTTAAATCGCCTGTTCAATCTCCTACAGCAAAACTGGCGGAAATCCCATAGATATGAGAAAAAAACGGTCTTTGATATATTAAGTGCCGTTTACAATTGTACCTTATCTGATAATCAAGCCGCTTAATTCAAAAAAGTGAAACCCATTAGGGTTTATTTCGTATGCAAATCTTTAAATTCCCTACATGTATCCTCTAGAAAAAAAGAAATAACCTCTACTATAAGTGACGTTGTATGAGCTTAGCTTGATAGCGATGTGGCGAGACCCCACATCCATCAACTTAAGAAAAGTAAACACCCCAAAAACAAAAAATGAGCTGACTTCTCAAAATAACTAACTATAGAGAAAGAAAAATTTCATTTAGTGGGTACTTCAAAACCTTAGCTTGATTGCGATGGAGGCACCATATCAAAAAAAGAAAATTGTGCGTTTAGACATATTTTTCAACCGCTTCCTGTACGTTAAGGGACTCGTTATTTTTTTACAGTTTTTTATTATGAAATTCTAATTAACTAATTATAATAGGTGAAAAAAACGATCAATAGTTGGGGTACGGAAAGGATTCGAATTTACATTCTTTCTCAATACATATCATGGATAAATAAAGTAAAATATGGGTTGGGGCTATGTCTCATGTTGTGTTAATCCTAACAATAACTAAGGGTACATAATATGCTTTCATACCTTTGAATAATTTTTTTATAGAAGGGATGGAGATTTAACTGGCTCAAATTGTTGGTATTGATAGATACCTTTGTACTGGGGCTTTAATCTATATGCGTGAGGGCCTTTCCCTAAGTCTTTTCAGGAAGTAAGGATCAGTAAGCAAACACTTATACAATATGAATAGAGGAGAGGAATGCCTTATGAAAATACGTATTCAAATTACATGTGCAAGTCTGGCCCTTTTAATAGCTGGAAGTTCCCTGTTATATACAACACCAACCTCAATTGTAAAAGCAGAGCCTACTCAAAATGTATCTAGTTCGTTACAAACAAATACTCAACGAGATCGTACTTCCGTCAAGCAAGCAATGCGGGATACATTGCAACTTGGATACCCGGGGATACTTGCTAAAACTTCTGAGGGTGGAA
>Ga0209025_1000683_pt1 | contig 58209 bp, 47 predicted proteins | sample AraplaMF_Col_mLB_FD_184256 | JGI IMG/M metagenome (GOLD analysis project Ga0209025, IMG submission 184256) | Arabidopsis root microbial communities from the University of North Carolina, USA - plate scrape MF_Col_mLB (SPAdes) (version 2) | ecosystem: Host-associated > Plants > Roots > Endosphere... | reverse complement strand
ATCGGGATACGCAGGAGCATGCCGGTCCAGTCGTCGTGCAGTGCGCTGTCATGGGCGTACTGGAAGGAGAAGTTGCCGCAGCCATAGATGATCGCCCGGCCGGCATGGAGCTCGATCGGCAGGATCATATGGGGACCGTGCCCGAAGACGAGGTCGGCGCCCGCCGCGATCGCCGTATGCGCGAACTCGCGTTGGTAGCTCAGAACCTCGGCGCGATAGCCCCAATGGAAGGAGGCGATGACGATATCGGCCTGCTGGCGCAGGGCCGCGATCGCCGCCGAGCACTCCGCCAGCGAGGCCGGGTCGGCGAAGGTCATGACCTCCGGCGGAACGCCCGGCCGGGTCCGTGCGGCCTGCTGCTCAAGGCGGGGCCGATAGGCGGTGTGCGCCTTGATGACGGCGACGCCGGGCTTGCCGAGTTCAGCCTCGTGCCCGTCCGGCCAATAGACGGCGGTGCGTTGCAGGATGCCGTAGCGCAGCCCGTCACGCTCGATGATCAGCGGCCGATAGGCCGCTGTCGCGTCGAGCCCGGCGCCGATTGTCGCGATGCCGGCCTGGTCGAGCGCAGCGAGCGAGGAGGCGACCGCTTCGCGCCCGATCGTGACGTTGTTGGCCTGTCCGACGGCGTGCAGGCCGGCCGCCTTCAGGGCCGATGCAAAACGGGTCGGCACATAGAAGCCGCGCTGCTCCCCAGCGCTCGCGGCATCGTCGAACAGGCAGCATTCGAGATTGGCGAAGGCCAGATCTGCATCAGCCAGGCGCGGCCTGACCAGATCGAATACCGCATCGGGCTCGGCGACGCCCTTCAGATTGATGTCGCCGAGCAGGCAGAGGGTGCGCGTCATTGCCGGTCAGGCATTGGCTATGGCCGTCGCCCCGCCGGCGTCGGCCAGCCTCCAGAACAGGCGGACGCCGCCATCTTGCGTGCTCTCCAGCCCGGGCACGGCCGAGAGCAGCTTGCGGGTGTAGTCGTGCCGGGGGGCGTCGAAGATCTGGTCCCTGGTGCCTTCCTCGACGATGCGGCCGTCCTGCATGACGACGACGCGGTCGGAGACCTGCTCGACCACGCCGAGATCATGGCTGATGAACAGGCAGGAGAAGCCGTGCTTCTTCTGCAATTCCGCGAAGAGCTCCAGCACTTGCGCCCTGACGGTGACGTCGAGGGCCGAGACCGGCTCGTCGGCGATGACGAAGCTCGGCCGGCGGATGATGGCGCGGGCGATGGCGACGCGCTGGCGCTGGCCGCCGGAGAGCTCGTGCGGATAGCGCTCGGCGAAGCCGTCGCCGAGCCCGACCTCGCCCAGCACCTCCTGCAGGCGCGCCTTCTTCTCGGCGGTGCCCATGCCTTTCACCAGCCGCAGCGGTTCGCCGACGAGCTCGCCGATGGTCATGCGCGGGTCGAGCGAGGAATAGGGGTCCTGAAAGACCATCTGGCAGTTCAGCCGATAGTCCCAGAAGGCGGCGTCGCTCTTGTCGATCGGCTTGCCGTTGAAGCGGATCTCGCCGCCGCTCGGCTTGAGCAGGCCGGCGATGGCGTGGCCGAGCGTGGTCTTGCCCGAGCCGGAGCCGCCGACGACCGAGACGACCTCGCCGGGCTTCACCGAGAGGCTGATGCCGTGCAGCGCCCGCTTGCCCTGCTCCTTGCGGAAGAAGCCCTGGCGGCCGCCATAATCGACGACGAGACCGTCGACCGAAACCAGCGGCGTCGCGGTGTCGGGCAGCTCGCGCGCCGGCTCGCGATGCGGCATCGCGGCGAGCAGCTTGCGGGTATAGGAGTGCTGCGGCCGGGCGAGTATGTCTTCGCTCCTGCCCTGCTCGACGACATCGCCCTGGCACATCACGACGATGCGGCTGCAATAGCGCGCGACCATGCCGAGGTCATGCGAGATCAACAGCACGGCGGTACCGTTCTCCTTGGTCAGGTCGACCATCAGCTCCATGACGTCGCGCTGGACGACGGCGTCGAGTGCGGTGGTCGGCTCGTCGGCGAGGAGCAGGGCCGGCTTCAGCAGCATCACCGAGGCCAGCATGATGCGCTGGCGCATGCCGCCGGAATACTGGTGCGGATAGGCGTTGAAGGCACCCTCCGGATCGCGGATGCCGACGCGGCGGAGCATGTCGAGGATGAGCTCGCGCCGGCCCGCTGCATCGAGCTTGCGATGCAGTGCGAGGCCCTCCTCGAGCTGGCGCCCGATCAGCATGGACGGGTTGAGCGAGGTCATCGGCTCCTGGAAGACCATGCCGACTTTGGCGCCGCGGGTCGCCCGCAGGCGCTTTGGCGCCATGGTCGTGACCTCCTCGCCGTCGAAGCGGATCGAGCCGGAGATCAGGCGCACCGCCGGCGGGATGAAGCCCATCACGGCGCGGGCCGCCAGCGTCTTGCCCGAGCCGGACTCGCCGACGATGCCGACGATCTCGCCGGGCGAGACCGAGAAGCTGACATCGTTGACGACGGTGCGGCCGCTTGCGCCGATCCGCAGCGTGAGGCCGTCGACCTCGAGCAATGGCTTGGTGGAGGTCATCGTGCACCCCTCATCCGCGGATCGAGCTTGTCGCGCAGGGCGTCGCCGAGCAGGTTGATGCCGAGCAGGGTCAGCGAGATGCACAGGCCCGGGAAGATGCCGAGCCAGACGGCCTGGCCGATATAGGGCCGTGAGCCAGCCAGCATGTTGCCCCAGGTCGGCGCCGGCGGCGGCACGCCGAGCCCGAGGAAGGAGAGCGAGCTCTCGGCCAGCAGCACCCAGCCGAACATCGAGGTCGCCAGCACGGTCAAAGGCGCGATGCAGTTCGGCAGGATGTGGCGGGCCATGGTGAACCCTTCCGAATTGCCCATCACCCGCGAGGCTGAGATGAACTCGCGCTCGCGCAGCGAGAGCACCGTGCCGCGCACAATGCGGGCGACCGAGGGGGCATAGGCGATGCCGAGCGCCAGGATGATGCCGTATTTATTGGCGCCGACCACGGCGAGCAGGCCGAGCGCCAGCAGGATGCCCGGGAAGGCGAGCAGCGCGTCGTTGAAGGCCATGATGGTGCGGTCGACCCAGCCGCGGACATAGCCGGAGAACAGGCCGATCACCGTGCCGAGCGAGACGGCGAGCGCGACGGTCAAAAGGCTGATCCAGACCGAGGTCGCGGCGCCCGCCATCAGGCGCGAGAGCACGTCGCGGCCGAACTCGTCGGTGCCGAGCCAGTGCATGGCCGAGGGCGCCGCCAGCTTGGCGCGGAAGGAGAGCCGCAAGGGGTCGTAGGGCGTCCAGAGCGCGCTGACCGCGGCGACGATGCCGAGGGTGCCGATCAGCGTGCCGCCGACCAAAGCGTTGGGAGCGGGAAGCTTCATTGCGCGCTCACCCTCGGATCGAAGATCGGATAGCAGAGGTCGATCACGAGATTGACCAGCACATAGGTGAAGGCGACGAAGAGCATGCAGCCCTGGATCACCGGATAGTCGCGGGCGAAGATCGAATCGACCAGAAGGCGGCCGAGGCCGGGGATGGTGAAGACCGTCTCGACCACGGCGATGCCGCCGAGCAGGTTGCCGAGGACGAGGCCGATCAGGGTCCAGGTCGGGCCGAAGGCGTTCTTGAAGGCGTGGTTCCAGAGCACCGCGCTCTCGGTCAGGCCCTTGGCCCTGGCATGGGTGATGTAGTCGAGCCGCAGCACCTCCAGCGTCGAGGCGCGCGCCATGCGCAGGATCACGCCGATCTCGTGCAGGAACAGCGTCATGATCGGCATGATCAGATAGAGGATGCCGGCGACGGGGTTCTCGGCGATCGAGACATAGCCGACCACCGGCAGCCATTCGAGCTTGAGGCCGAAGAAGAGCAGCAGCAGAAGGCCGAGCCAGAAGGTCGGGATCGAGAGCAGCAGCGTCGCGACGGCGACGAGGCTGAGATCGAGCGAGGTGTCCTGCTTCCAGGCGGCGAGCACGCCGGCCGGCACGGCGACGAAGCTGGCGAGCGCGACTGCGACCAGCACGATCTGGGCCGATATCCAGAAGCGCTGCAGGATCAGCGGCAGCACCGCCTGCTGCGAATTGATCGACTGGCCGAGATCGCCCTTGAGCAGGTTGCCGAACCAGATGCCGAACTGCACCGGCAGGCTCTGGTCGAGGCCGAGCCTGGCCTGCAGATCGGCGATCGAGGCCGGTGTCGCCAGGTCCCCCAGCATCAGCGAGGCCGGATCGCCCGGGATCAGCCGGATCAAGGCGAAGACCGAGACCGACACAATCAGCAGTGTCGGCACGGACATCAGGATGCGCGTCAGCGCAAAGCGCAGCATCGGTTCCCTCCCGGATGCGCGGTGGCAGGCGGCGTCAGTTCGCCAGCGTCACTTCCCACATGCGCAGCTTCGACTGCCACGGCTTGAAGCCCTGGACGCGCTTGGCATGGGCGATGATGTCGAGGCCGTTGAAGGCGAAGATCATCGGGACTTCGTCGATGACGCGCTTGTGCAGTTCGTCGACGAGCTTCTGGCGCTCGGCCCGGTCGGAGGTGACGTAGAGCTTGTCGATCTGCTTCTGCGCCTCCGGATTGTCCCAGGTCTTGCGCGGCTGCTTGTCCTTCGGCCCCGAGAACTGCTCGAAGGCGATGGCGGGATCGAAGCGGGCCGAGAAGGAGAAGGACTGCATCTGGTAGTTGCCCTTGTTGTAGCGATCGAGCTGGGTCGCCCAGTCCAGCACCTCGATCTCGGCGTTGACGCCGACGGCCTGCAGCATCTGCTGCGCCACCACCGCGGCCGGGAAGCTCGGCACGGTCGGGCGCTTGTTGGCGAGGATGATGATCTTCTCGCCCTTGTAGCCGGCCTCCTTGAGCAGGGTCTTGGCGCGGGCCGCGTCGTAGACATGGCCCTTCTTCTCGATGTCGCCAAAATAGCTCGAGCCGGAATAGATCGGCGAGGTGTTGGGCTTGCCGAGGTCGTTGTAGAAGGACGCGACGATCTCATCCATGTCGAGCGAGGCGGCGATCGCCTGGCGCAGCTTCTGGTTGCCCATGACCGCGTCCTTGACCTGGATCAGGAAGACGTGTCTGACGGCATTGGGCTCGGCCGCGACCGAAAGCTTGGGGTTCTTCTTCAGTTCGGCCGCGTCGCTCGGCAGGATTTCGGCCATGTCGAGCGCGCCGGAGATCAGGCCGGCCTTCACCGTCGCCGGGTCCTTGACGATCAGGAACTTGACGTCCTTGAGCAGCGGGCGCTTGGAGCCGACATAGCCATCGGCCTTGCCGCCGTCCTTTGGCGATTTGTAGCCTTCGAAGGCGGTCATGGTGAAATACTCGCCGCGCTTCCATTCGCCGAACTTGTAGGGACCGGTGCCGATCGGCTTGTCCCAGGAGCCGTCTGCCTTGACCGAGTCCTTGTGCAGGATCGCGGTCATGGCGCAGTCGGTGCGGGCGAGCGTGTCGAGGAAGAGCGCGTTCGGCTTGTCGATCTGCATCACCACGGTGCGGGCGTCGGGCGCCGTCACCGCTTCGACCTTGAGGCCGGAGCGGCCGTCGAATTCCGAGGTGCAGCGCCAGTCGGTCTTGGCGTCCATATAGCGGTTCCAGCTCCACAGCACGTCGGCCGAGGAGAGCTCGGCGCCGTTGTGGAACTTGACGCCCTGGCGCAGCGTGAAGGTGTAGGTCTTGCCGTCGGCCGAGAGATCGACCTTCTCGGCGAGCAGCGGCGTCGCGACGCCGCCTTCATTGTAGCCGACGAGGCCCTCGACCAGCTGCAGCGCGAAATCGTCGGTGTTGTCGTCGCGGTTGACGCCGGGATTGTTGCTGCGGATGTCGGCGGCGACCGCCACCGTGACAGATTGGGCTGCGGCCGGGCTGGCGAGCGCCAGCAGGGTGAAGGCGGAAGCGAGCAGACGGTTCATCGGCAATTCCCCTTATTGTCTTGTCGTTGTGCTTGCGTTCGGGGCCTCAGGCCGCCTTGGCGGCGCCGGCGCGGCGCTTGGCGAGCACGTCGGCGAAGAAGTCCTCGACCCGCGAGACGGCCTTCAGCCCGTCATGCGGCATGTTCGGCACGAGGTCGAAGCGCACGTCGATGCCGTGCTCCTCGAAGTTGCGGCGCAAGGTATCGAGCCGCTCGGGGCGATTGGTACCGGCATGGTTGGCGTCCGGCATCCAGCTGGCATTGCCGGGCTGGTGGGTGATCTCCCAGGTCTCGAGATCGGCGGCGCCGACGATCATCTGCACCGCAACCTTGCGCATTGCCTCGATGTCGGGAGCGGTGCCGAAAAGCTCGGCCATGTTGCGAGTGCCGACCCACCAGTCGCGCGTCGGGTCGAGCAGGGTCACCGAGCCCGGCGCGCCGATCGAGGCGGCCCAGAGCTTGTGCGGCTGCAGCATCAGGAAACGATGGGTGAAATGGCCGCCGCCGGAATAGCCGAACAGGGCGAAGCGGTCGAAGCGCAGACCGTAATGCTGGGCGACTTCCTCGACCATGGCGAGCAGGATGTGGTCGTAACGGACCTCGCCCTCGCGCATGTACTTGAAGCCGTTGCGGTTGCCGTCGCCCATCACGCCGATCGGGAAGAGCGGGGCGAGGATGACGCAGTTGTTCCAGCGGCCGAAGGCCTCGAAGGCGTCGCGATAGCCGGTGAAGCCGCGCCCGGTGCCGTGCATGGTGACGACGAGCTCGGGCGGCTGGCCGCCCTTGCCGAGGCTCTTCGGCACATAGAGGCAATAGCTGAAGCGCGGATCGGCCTTGCAGGCGATCACCGGGGTCGGGCCGAGATCGTAGAGCGCGCGGGCGATCGCTGCCGCGTCGTCCTGCTTGGCGGGCTTTGCAGCGGGAGCGGTCATGCGGCGTTTCCTGATTGGCTATAAGATTGGCGCCAATTTTGTCGCATGATACGATTGGCGCCGCAAGCGGGATTCGACAGATGTTGTGCCGGCTGTGCGCGATGCGGGTGAGCCAGTTCACAAGCGTCGTCGAAATGCTCTAGAGACCCGCTATGGCCCCTCGTCCCAAGACCCAGCGCGCCAAGGGCGAACTCGCCAACGAGATCGCCCAGGCGATCCATGTCCGAGCCTATCGGCCGGGTGAATGGCTGCGGCAGATCGATCTCGAAGAAGCCTTCCGGGCGACGCGCTTCGACGTGCGCACGGCGCTCGACGAACTCGCGGTGCGCAAGACGATCGAGCACGTTCCCAATCGCGGCTACCGGGTGACCGAGATCGATCTCGCTACCTCCCGCGCGATTCGCGACACCCGCATCATCCTGGAGAGCGCCGCGGTCCGTCTGGTGATCGGCAGACTGGATGACGGGGCCATCGCTCGTCTCGAAGCGCTCGCCCATGAGTTCAGCGAGGCGGTGCGGAGCGGGACGCGTCCGCAGCAGAGCGAGATCAACCGCGCCTTCCATAGCCTGATCTACGCTCATTGCGGCAATCCGGTGCTGGCGGAGACGATCTGGAGCCTGCGCGACCGTTCGCGCGGCTCGGCGGTCACGGTCTGGGCCTCGCATCAGGCCCTGCTCGCCAGCGATGCCGACCACCATGCCATGGTCGCGGCGATCCGGGCCGGGGATGGCGAGCGTCTTGCCGAGCTCACCAGCCACCACATCCTCAAGGATCTTACCGAAGCCGGTGCCTCCTAGTCGGCGACCGTCACTTCCCAGAGCCGTGGCTTCGACAGGATCGAGGAGTTGTAGCCCTTGACCCGCTTGCCATAGGCGCCGGCGTCGATGCCGTTATAGAGCATCACCATCGGCACTTCGGCGATGAAGCGCTGGTGCAGTTCGTCGAACAGCTTCTGGCGCTCGGCCTTGTCCGAGACGACCATCGACTTGTCGAGCAGCGCCTGCGACTCCGGGGTGTCCCAGACCTTGCGCGGCTGCGTCGCCTTCGGACCGGTCATCGATTCGAAGCTGAGAGCGGGGTCGAGCCTGGCCGAATAGGGGAAGGCCTGGAGCTGGTAGTTGCCCTTGGTATAGCGGTCGAGCTGCGTCGCCCATTCGAGCACCTCGATCTGGACGTTGATGCCGGCGGCCTGCAGCATCTGCTGCGAGACGACGGCGGCGTCGAAGCTCTGCGGGTAGCGCTTGTTGGCGAGCATCACCAGCGGCTCGCCCTTGTAGCCGGCTTCCTGCAGCAGCTTCCTGGCTGCGGCGAGGTCGTATGTGTAGCCCTTGGCCTGGGCCGGGCCGTAATAGGACGACATCGACGGCACGATCGAGTTGTTGCGCTTGCCGAGCCCGTCGGTGACCTGTGCCACCAGTTCCTCGGTGTCGATCGCGGCCGCGATCGCCTGGCGCAGCTTGAGGTTCCCCAGCAGTGGGTCGCGTGTCTGCAGCAGGATGCCGACCAGGCCCATGTTCGGCGTGATCGAGAGCCCGATGCGCTGGTCCTTCTTGAGTTCCTTGACCTCCGCATTGGCGACGTCCGGGATCACATCGACATCGCCGCGCAGCAGCGCCGCCTTGGCGGTGGCGCCGTCCGGGATGACCATGAAGCGAATCTCGTCGACGAGCGGGCGCTTGCCGCCGGTATAGCCGTCCGGTGCGCCCGGCAGGCTGGCATAGGCCTCGTTACGGGTCAGGCGGACGAACTCACCGCGTTTCCATTCGGCGAACTTGTAGGGGCCGGTGCTGATCGGCTTGTCGAAGGAGCCGTCGGCTTTCAGTGAGTCCTTGTGCAGGATCGCCGTCATCGCGCAGTCGGTGCGGGCGAGATTGGCGAGGAAGAGCGAGCTCGGCTTGTCGAGCTTGAAGACAACGGTCGCCGGATCGGGCGCCGTCACCGCCTCGACCTTGACGCGGCCGCGCCCGTCGAATTCCGACAGGCAGCGCCAGTCGGCTTTCGGGTCCATGTAGCGGTTCCAGCTCCAGACCATGTCGGCCGAGGTCACGTCGGCGCCGTTGTGGAACTTCAGGCCCTTGCGCAGGGTGAAGGTGTAGCTGAGCCCGTCCGGCGAGACCGCGATCGTCTCGGCGAGCAGCGGCTTCACGGCCGAGTCCTCACCATAGGCGACGAGACCCTCGACGACATGCAGGACGACAGAATCTGTGTTGTCGTCGCGGTTGACCCCCGGATTGATGCCGCGAATGTCGGCATTGAGGTGTACCTTCAGCGTCGCGGCCGCCGCCGGCAGTATGGCTGCGGTCGCAAGACCCAATCCGGCGAGGGCGAGGGAAAGGCGGCGTCGGCTGTGCATCGGCGGGTTCCCCTTGTCTTATGATCTTGGCTTGGACGCTGTCGGTGCCGCCTTATTCGGCGGCTTGCGCCAGCGTCACCGGTTCGTCGGTGAGGCTGTAGCGGGTGAAGATGCGGTTGAGGGCCGGGAGCGGCGCGACCTCCATCGTGCCCTTGGCCGGCTGCATGATCACCATCGAGACGGTGGCCGAGAGATTGCCGGTGTCGTTGAGGCGCGGTGGCCGGCAGACCGAATGCGGCGTCAGGAAATCGTCGAAGAAGGCGGCTTTCAGGTCGTCGACGGTGAGCTTACGTCCGGCCTCGTTGAGCAATTTCTTGACGCGCCAGTCGCGGTAGAAGCTCTCGGGCACGCGGGGCGTGCCGGTATCGGTGATCTTGGTCAGCGCGACCTGGCCGACCCAGTGGTTGGCGTGCACGATCAGCCCGTCCTCGGGATAAAGCGGGAAGGCGGCATCGGGCGCACATTCGAAGTCGATGCCGAAGCCGGCGACCGTCGAGAGCATCATGTTGTTCGAGCAGGCCTTCGGCGTCGTCGCGACCGCCTTGATGGCGAAGGCGAGATGCTCCTGCTCCAGCACCTTGCGGCGGATCAGGGCGAGCGGCACGCCGGTCTGCGTGAAGTCGCGCTCGCTTTCGAGATAGTTGGCGGTGATCGAGATGCCGGCCGCGTTCATGCCGCAGCGGGCAAGGCCGCCGGCCTCGACGAAGGTGAGGAAATCCGGGCCGTCATCGCGGCGCACGCGCAGCACGATCGCGGTCTCCGCGCATTCGGCCTTCCAGTCCCAGTTCTGGCCGTGGATCAGTTCGCCGGAGGCGCTGCGCTCGGGCAGGATGATCGCGCCGGTGCAGCCATCGTCGAGCTCTTCCTGTGCCTCGACCGGCTTGTTCTTCTCCAGCCGCGCCTTGGCGATCACCTCGGTGCGGGCATTGATCATGATGACGTCTTCGAGCGCGACGCCGGCGCCGTCGGCGATGCCGCGCATCTCCTCGACATAATGCTTGCCGAACGCCTCGATCTCGCGGGCGAACTCGCCGATCAGGCGCGACTTGGCGGCGGCGTCATAGCCGAGATCGCCGAGCTGACCGCCATAGAGTTCGATCGACCGCTTGACGCGCTTCGGTACCGCCGCACCATGCTGGCGGCCGCGTTCATAGGGCGTGCCGGAGACGTCGACGAAGGGAAAGGGCTCGACCATGGCCGGATCTCCGCGGGTTCGCGCTGGTGCTGTGTCAGGCTATAATGTATTTCATTTCAAACTAAGACAATCAAGAGCCTTTCGATGACGACGCCGACACGATTGCAGCAGGAGATCGCCGAGCGGATCCTCCGCATGGTCCGGGAGGATGGGCTCGAAGCCGGCGCCTGGCTCAACGAGAACAGCGCGGCGCGCCGCCTCAATGTCTCGCGTACGCCGGTGCGCGCCGCGATCGACCACCTTGCCAGGCAGGGGCTGGTGCGCCGGCATCCGAACAAGGGCGTCGAGCTGCTGAGCGCGCCCGAAGCGTCCACCGATCCCGGCGCGAGCGCCGATGCGACCGAGCTCGTCATGGTCAAGGTTGCGCAGGATCGCCATGGCGGGCGCCTGCCCGACGAGATTTCCGAGCTCGAACTGATGCGGCGCTATGAAATCGGCCGGCCCGAAGTGCAGCGCCTGATGGCGCGGCTCGCCGATCTCGACATGGTCGAACGCAAGCGCGGCTATGGCTGGCGCTTCCTGCACGAGCCGCGGGATCAGTCGGCGCATGATGAGCGTTACCGCTTCCGTCTGCTGATCGAGCCGATGGTCTTCCTCGAGCCCGGCTTCTCGCTTGACCAGGGCTGGATCGACGAGATGCGGGTCCGGCACGAGCAGACCCTGTCGCAACCCTGGAAGGAAAGTTCGGCGATCGGCTTCTACGAGATGAACGCCGATTTCCACGAGGGGCTGGCGGCGGCCTCGGGCAATCGCTTCATCCATTCCGCCATCCGCCGGCAGAACCAGATGCGCCGCCTCTCCAATTACGACTGGACCTATGGCTATGAGCGCGTCGTGGTGAACAGCCGCGAGCATCTGCAGATGCTCGCGACGATCGAGGCCGGCGACCTCCAGCTCGCCAGTGCGCTGATGCGCAGCCATCTCCAGCGCGCCATGCAACTGCGCCGCCCGGACGGGCTGGACTGAGGCAGTCCGGCATTCTCGCTATTGTCTTTTTAATCTAAGAAAGACATCATGCGGCTGTTCATAGCGAGGACCTGCCGATGACCGCGCCTGCATTTGCCGCCGAAAGCCGCCGCGACAACGCTCCGGATGCGTTCTGGATGCCGTTCACGCCGATGCGGGCTTTCCGGCAGGCGCCGCTGCTGTTCGAGCGGGCGGAAGGCATGCACTACGTCACGCCGGGCGGGCGGCGCGTGCTCGACGGCATGGCCGGGCTCTGGTGCGTCAATGCCGGGCACGGCCAGGCCAGGATCACCGAGGCGATCCGCGCCGCCGCCGGCCGGCTCGACTTCATCTCTTCCTTCAAGATGAGCCATCCCGATGCTCAGGCCTATGCCGCGCGGCTCTGCGACTTCGCGCCGGAGGGCATCGACCATGTCTTCTTCGTCAATTCCGGCTCCGAGGCGGTCGACACCGCCCTGAAGATCGCCCGTGCCTACCATCAGGCTCGCGGCCAGGCCGGACGGACCAAGCTGATCGGCCGGGCCAAGGGCTATCACGGCATGGGCTGGGGCGGGCTCTCGGTCTCCGGCATCGGCCGGCACAAGGCCGCCTTCGGGCCGCTCTTGCCCGATGTCGCGCATCTGCCGCTGCCTTATGACCGCGCAACCATGGCCTTCTCGCGCGGCCGGCCGGAGGGCGGGCTCGCCGCGGCCGAGGCGCTGGAAACGCTGCTGCAGATCCATGATCCCGCGACCGTTGCAGCCGTGATCGTCGAGCCGGTGACGGGCTCGGGCGGAGTCTATCCGCCGCCGAAGGGCTATCTCGAGCGCCTGCGTGCGATCTGCGACCGGCACGGCATCCTCCTGATCTTCGACGAGGTCATCACCGGTTTCGGCCGCCTCGGCGCGCCCTTCGCGGCGCAGGCCTATGGCGTCAGGCCGGACCTGATGAGCTGCGCCAAGGGTATGACCAATGGCGCGGTGCCGATGGGCGGGGTCCTCGTCGCCGGTCCTGTCTACGAGGCCTTCATGGCAGGGCCGTCCGAGACGATCGAGCTCCTCCACGGCTATACCTATTCGGCCCATCCGCTTGCCTGCGCCGCGGGCCTCGCGACGCTCGACGTTTTCGCCGAGCAGGACATTCTGGGCGAGCTCGCCAAGGTGCTGCCGCTCTGGGAGGAGCGGGCGCAGCGGCTGAAGGGCGCGGCGCATGTCGTCGACATCCGCACCGCCGGCCTACTCTGCGCGATCGACCTATCGCCGCGCCCGGGTGCCGATGGCGCCAGGGGCGGGGAGGCGAACATGCTCTGCCTCGATGCCGGCGTGCTGATCCGCAATGCCGGCGACACGCTGGTGCTGTCGCCGCCGCTGTTGATCGCACCCGCCGAAATCGACGAGATCTTCGCCGCGATCGAGCAGGCGCTGGGTCGGATCGCCTAGCTCAGGCCCACTCGCCCTTGCGGAAGACCGCGACGCGGCTGCCGTCCGGCTTGATGCCGTCGATGTCGACTTCGCCGGAGCCGATCATCCAGTCGATATGGATCAGGCTCTTGTTGCCGCCCTGGGCCGCGATCTGCTCGGGCGTCAGCTTGGTGCCGTCGATGAAGCACTTCGAATAGCACTGGCCGAGCGCGATATGGCAGGAGGCGTTCTCGTCGAAGAGCGTGTTGTAGAACAGGATGCCGCTCTGCGAAATCGGCGAAGAGTGTGGCACCAGCGCGACTTCGCCGAGCCGGCGGGCGCCCTCGTCGGTGTCGAGCACCTTGTTCAGCACCTCTTCGCCGCGGCTCGCCTTGGCCTCGACGATCCGGCCTTCCTGGAAGCGCACCTGGATATTGTCGATCAGCGTGCCCTGATAGGAGAGCGGCTTGGTCGATGAGACATGGCCCTCGACGCGGCGCGCATGCGGGGTGGTGAAGACCTCTTCGGTCGGGATGTTGGCGTTGCAGGTGACGCCGTTCTTGGCGGTCGAGGCGCCGCCTTCCCATTCATGGCCGTCGGCGAGGCCGATGGTGAGGTTCGTGCCCGGCCCGGTGAAATGCAGCGCCGAAAAGCGCTGGCCGTTAAGCCATTTCGTGCGCTGCGCCAAAGCGGCATTGTGCTGCGCCCAGGCCGCGATCGGGTCGTCGCGGTCGACGCGCGATGCCGCGAAGATCGCCTCGGCGAGGCGGGCGACGGCGACCTCCTCGGCATCTCCCGGGAAGACCTGGCTCGCCCAGGCAGCGCCGGGATAGGAGACGATGTTCCAGTTGATGTCGAAATTGGCGATCTTCTCCAGCGCCGGCTGGTAGGCGATCGAATTCGCCTTGTTGGCGCGCGCGACCTTGGCCGGGTCCTGCTCGGCGAGCAGCATCGGATTGTCGCCGACGATCGCGAGGCGCGCGGTGTTGGCGGCGAAGGCCTTGCCGACGCCTTCATAGAGCCAGGTCGGGGCGCGGTCGAAGCTTGCATCCTGGCCGAAGCGGTAGCGTGCCAGCGTCAGCGCCTCGTCGGAGAGGATCGGCGTGACCAGGCCGGCGCCGGCCTTGTAGGCGTGTTCGGCGATGCGACGGACCAGCGGCAGGGCCGCGACTGGGGCGGTCAGGAACAGGTCCTGCCCCGGCTGCAGGTTGAGGCCGACCTTGATCGCGACCTCGGCCAAACGATCGAGCTTGGCGGCATCGATGCCGGAGACGTGCTTGTTCATGGTGGCCTCGTCGAACTGATTTGATGAGGCCGCATTGCTGGCGGAAATCGGCCGCGGGTCAACCGCTCCGTTGCGGGTGATGCATTCGCTCAGCGCTTGCCGGGCCGGGTGCGCTTCGCCCTGGAGCGATCGCCGCGCCAATCGGCCACCGACATGGTTGGCAGGTCGAAATAGTCGCGGGTCGTGGCATAGCCATGCCCACCCATGCGGCCGATCGCGTCGAGCGCGACCGGGTCGACATAGTGCTTCACCTGGTCGACCGTGTCGGCGCGGAAATGGGCGTAGACGACCTCGCCCAGGATGATCTCGCGCGAATTGCCGATGCCGAGCGTGGTGTGATGGCGGCATTCGAAGGCGGCCGGCGCCTGGCCGATCCAGGGGCAGGGCACCTTGACGCCGGGCATGGCAGTGAGGCCGGCCTCGGCAAGCTCGTCCGTGCCCGGCTCGAACGGCACGGCGCAGGCGTTCATGCCGTCGAGCAGCGCATCGGAGACGATGTTGACGGTGAAGGCGAGGCTCTCGCGGACATTGCGGCCGGTGTCCTTCTGGCCGCCGGTCTGCCGGTACTCGACGCCGAGCGCCAGGATCGCCGGATCGGCCGAGAGACAGTTGAAGAACGAGAACGGCGCGGCGTTGACGACGCCATTGGCGTCGACCGTGGTCACCAGCGCGATCGGGCGCGGTACCACCGCACCGATCAGCAGCTTGTAGCGCTCGCGCGGGGTCAAGGCGGCGAAGTCGAAGGTGACGATCTCGGCGGCGGCCGGCCGGTCCTGGGTCAGGGGCTGGGTCACGATGGGGTCAATCCTTCACTTAGGGCGTAGGGTGCGAGCACGTCGCGGATGTCGCGTTCGCCGCGCGGCGCCAGCAAGGCGCGGGTGACGACCGATTGCAGGTGGTGGTCCATCAGCGCGGCGGCGCGGGCTGCGTCGCCGGCCCGCAGCGCCTCGATCAATTGGCGATGCTCGGAGACGGCGCATTCGGAGGAGTGCGGGCGGCCATAGATGGCGAGGATCAGCGAGCAGCGCGACGAGGCTTCCTGGACATAGCGCAGCAGCAGGGCATTGCCGGTCATCTCGGCGAGCTTGATGTGGAACTCGCCGGAGAGGCGGATCGATTCCGGCCCGTCCTGCTCATGCGCCTTTTCTTCGAGCCGGACATGCGCCTCGAGCTCGGCCGATTGCGCCGGGGTCAGGCGCCCGGCGAGGTTCTCGGCGACGAGTCGTTCCAGCCCGCGACGAACTTCGAAGACGTCGCGCGCCTCTTCAAGGGTCGGGTAGGCGACATTGGCGCCGCGATTGGGCTTCAGCTCGACCAGGCCCTCGATGGCGAGTCGCCCCAAGGCCTCGCGCACCAAAGTGCGGCTGACGCCGAGCTGCTCTCCGATCGCATCCTCCGGCAACTTCATGCCCGGTTTCAGCGCCTGCTCGATGATGGCCTGGCGCAGCGCCTTGTAGACGGCGTGGGCGCGGGGGGAGCCGGAGGCGCGCGGTTCGGCCTTCCTGCGGGAGGGCGCGGCTCCGTCCGGGGCGGTTGACGTCAGGGGGCGCGCTGCCATCTCAGTTTCCGCTTGTCTTCAATAATCGCATACAATACGGTTCTTGTATCGTATGCAAGTTTGATGAATTATCGCACACGAGATGGCGCGCAAAGCGCCACGATGGTCACAGAGGCGGCAACGAAACGGTATTCCCCGGTACGCAGCGCGCGCCGGCGGCAAGCAACGAGAAGGGGAGAGAGCGATGAAGAAGGCCTGGCTGCTGGCGGCGGTTGCCGCATTCGCGCTGAACGGCGCGGTCGAAGCGAAGACGCTGAAATGGGGCTCGGCGCGCGAGATCGCTTCACTCGACCCCTATTCCTATGGCGAGACCTTCACGCTCTCGGTGCTGAACCATGTCTATGAAGGACTGGTGCGCTATACCGGCGACCTCAAGATCGAGCCGGCGCTGGCGGAGTCCTGGGAGACGGTGAACCCGACGACCTGGCGCTTCAAGCTGCGCAGGAACGTCAAGTTCCACAACGGCAATCCGTTCACGGCCGACGACGTCATCGCCTCGTTCCAGCGCGTCACCCACGAGACCTCGCCGCTCAAGGGCAACCTGCCGGCCTATAAGAGCTCGAAGAAGATCGACGACTACACCGTCGAGCTCGAGGTCAACGGCCCCTATCCGCTGCTGCTCAACGACCTCACCAACATCTTCATCTTCAACAAGGCCTGGCTGGAGGCGAACAACTCCCTGCTCCCGACCGATTCCGGCAAGGGCGTGAAGGGCTACGCCACCGACAACGCCAACGGCACCGGCCCGTTCAAGATCGAGAGCCGCCGCCCCGACGCCAAGACGATCTTCGCCAGGAATCCGGACTGGTGGGACAAGCCGCAGCACAATATCGACGTGATCGAGTTCACGCCGATCACCTCCTCCTCGACCCGCGTCGCGGCGCTGCTCTCCGGCGAGATCGACTACACCAATGTCGCGCCGCTGCAGGACCTGCCGCGCCTGCAGTCCTCCAGCGAGGTCAAGGTGCTGCAGACCAATGAACTGCGTTCGGTCTTCTTCGCCTTCAACCTGACCGACAAGCTGGTCGAGAGCGACGTCAAGGACAAGAACCCCTTCAAGGACATCAAGGTGCGCGAGGCGCTCTACCGCGCCATCGACATCGACGCGGTGCAGAAGCGGGCGATGCGCGGCCTCTCGCGCAACACCGGCGCGCTCGTCGCCCCGGCGATCCCCGGCTACGAGCCCTCGCAGGACCAGCGCCTGCCCTTCGACCTCGCCGGCGCCAAGAAGCTGCTGGCCGAGGCCGGCTATCCGAACGGCTTCTCCTTCATGATGAATTGCCAGAGCGATGCGCTCGTCAACGAGGAGGAGTTCTGCCAGGCGGTGGCGGCGATGTGGTCGCGTGCCGGCCTGAAGCCCAATCTCAGCCTGGCGCCGCGCAGCCAGCAGACGCCGAAGCGGGTGAAAGGCGATTTCGACCTGATCTCCTTCGGCTGGGCCAATGAGCCGATGATCGACGCCTATTCGATCCTCGTGCAGGTGCTGCGTTCCAAGAGCGGCACGGGCGGCGTGTTCAACTGGGGCAATTGGGGTGATCCGCGCATCGACGCGCTGGTCGACAAGGCCGGCGTCGAGCTCGATACGCCCAAGCGCATCGAGATGATGAAGGAGGCGCTGAAGATCGCCAAGGCCGAGCATCTCTTCATCCCGCTGCACCAGCAGCCGATGGCCTGGGCGATGCGCAGCACGGTCGCCTCCACGGTGCAGGCTTCGGACAACAAGCCGCGCCTGTGGCTGACCACGATGAAGTGATCTCCCTGTCATTCCGGGGCGTGCCGCAGGCGCGAACCCGGAACCCACGACCGGGCGAGTGGCCGCGACCGCCACTCTAACTCTGTCACCCAGTCATGGGTTCCGGGTTCTTCGCTGCGCGAAGCCCCGGAATGACAGGCCGGGTTCGCGCAGCTCGAGGGAGTCGAACGACAATGCCCGCCTTCCTGTTCAAGCGCTTCGTCAATGCGGCCGGTGTCATGCTGGCGGTGGCGTTCCTTGCCTTCCTGACCTTCCGCTTCGTCGGTGACCCTGTCGAATTGATGCTGAACGAACAGGCGAGCCAGCAGCAGCGTGACGAGCTGCGGACCAGGCTCGGGCTCGACAAGGGCTTCGTGCTGCAGTTCGCGACCTTCGTCGGCAATGCCGTGCGCGGCGATTTCGGCATCTCCTACCGCAATCAGCAGGAGGTGTTCACCCTGATCGCCGAGCGCTTCCCGGCGACCTTCGAGCTCGTGCTGGTCGCGACCTTCCTGTCGCTCGCGGTCGGCATACCCCTCGGCGTCTACACCGCGATCCGACGAGACAGCCTGCTCGCCAAAGCGCTGCAATTCGTCTCGGTGCTCGGCGTCTCCCTGCCGAGCTTCGCGCTCGGCATCCTGTTCATCCTGGTCTTCTCGGTGAACCTGCAATGGCTGCCGGCCTTCGGCCGCGGCGAGGTCGTGCAGCTGGGCTGGTGGAGCACCGGTTTCCTGACGCCGTCCGGCCGCAAGGCGCTGATCCTGCCCGGCATCACGCTCTCGCTCTTCCAGATCACGCTGGTGATGCGGCTGGTGCGCGCCGAGATGCTGGAGACAATGCGGACCGATTTCATCCGCTTCGCCAGGGCGCGCGGCCTGCCTGCCCGGGCTGTGAACTTCCGCCACGCTTTGCGCAACTGCCTGATGCCGGTGATCACGGTGACCGGCCTGCAGATCGGCAACCTCATCGCCTTCGCGCTGGTGACCGAGACGGTGTTCCAGTGGCCGGGCATGGGCATGCTCTTCGTCCAGGCCGTCACCTTCGTCGATATTCCGGTGATGGCGGCCTATCTGATCGTCGTCTCCTTCATCTTCGTCTCGCTCAACACGCTGGTCGACCTGACCTATGCCTGGGTCGATCCGCGCCTGCGCGAGGACGCGCTCTCGGGAGGCGCCAATGCCCGCTGAAGCCGCCAAGCCCGGCCGTCTGCGCCGCTTCCTCGACAGCGACATCGGCTGGAGCTTTAGGCGCACGCCGGCCGCCTGGCTCTCGACGCTGGTGCTGGCGATCCTGATCCTGACCGCGTTGTTCTGCCCGCTGATCGCACCGCAGAACCCGCACGACCTTGCCCAGGTCTTCATCGACAAGGCCGAGATCCCGCCGATCTGGGCGGCGGACGGCGAATGGCCCTTCCTGCTCGGCACCGATCCGCAAGGGCGCGACGTGCTCTCCGCCATCCTCTACGGCACGCGGGTGTCGCTGATCATCGGCTTCTCGGCCGTGCTGGTCTCGATGGTGATTGGCGTCTCGGTCGGCCTTGCCGCGGGCTTCTATGGCGGGCGCATCGACAACCTCCTGATGCGGCTCGGCGACACCGTGCTGTCGATCCCGACGCTGCTGATGGCGATCCTGGTCTCGGCGATCTTCCGCGAATTGCTGCCGCCCGGCCTGCGCGATCCCTTCGCCGCGGCGGTGCTGGTCGTCTCGATCGCGCTGACCAGCTGGGTGCAATATGCCCGCACCGTGCGCGCCTCGACTATGGTCGAGCGGCGCAAGGAGTATGTGCTGGCGGCGCGCATCATCAAGGTGCCGGCCGGGCGGATCATGCGCCGGCACATCCTGCCGAACACGCTGACCCCGGTGATGGTCGCGGCGACGCTCAATCTCGGCCTCGCCATCCTCTCGGAAGCGACCCTGTCCTTCCTCGGCGTCGGCATGCCGATCACCCAGCCCTCGCTGGGAACGCTGATCCGCATCGGCAACCAGTATTTGTTCTCCGGTTCCTGGTGGCTCGTCGTCTTCCCCTCGCTGCAGCTCGGATTGATCGTGCTCTCGGTCAACCTGCTCGGCGACTGGCTGCGCGACGCGCTGAACCCGAAGCTGCGCTGACGGCAAGAAACCAAAGAGGATACGCCTGCGATGACCACTTCCCTGCTGCTCCGCAATGTCCGCCCCTATGCCGGCAAGGCCGTCGATCTCCTGATCGAGAACGGCAAGATCCGCCAAGTCGGAGCGAACCTCGTCGCGCCCGCCGGCGTCGCGGTCGAGGACGGCAAAAGCGAGATCGTCATCCCCGGCCTGGTCGAGGCCCATACCCATCTCGACAAGAGCCTGCTCGGCCTGCCCTGGTACACCAACGAGGTCGGCCCCAAGCTGCTCGACAAGATCGACAATGAGCGGATGAACAAGAAGCGGCTCGACATCGATCCCGAGCGCCAGTCGGCCCGCCAGAGCATCCTCTCCTCGCTCAAGGGCACGACCCATATCCGCAGCCATGTCGACGTCGACACCGAGCATGGGATGTGGGGCGTCGAGGGCGTGATGAAGACGCGCGACGCCTATCGCGACATCGTCGACATCGAGCTGGTCGCCTTCCCGCAATCCGGCCTGCTGCGTCGGTCGGGCACGCTCGAACTGATGGACCGGGCGATGAAGGCTGGCTGCGAGATCGTCGGCGGGCTCGACCCCTGCACGATCGACCGCGATCCCAAGGGCCATCTCGACGCGGTCTTCGGGCTCTGCCAGCGCTATGGCAAGCCGCTTGACATCCATCTGCACGAGCCCGGCGAGGTCGGCGCCTTCTCGCTCGACCTGATCATCGAGCGCACCCGCGCGCTCGGCATGACCGGCAAGGTCACCGTCAGCCACGCCTTCTGCCTGGGCACGCCCGACCCGGCCCTGATCGATCCGCTGGTCGAGCAGCTGGCCGAGCTCGACATCGCGATCATGACGACCGCGCCGGCGAGCCGCCCGGCTCCGCCGGTGAAGAAGCTGCTGCAGGCGGGCGTGCGCGTCTGCTCGGGCTCCGACGGCATCCGCGACACCTGGAGCCCCTATGGCAATGCCGACATGCTGGAGCGGGCGATGTTCGTCGGCCTGCGCAACAATTTCCGCCGCGACGACGAGGTCAGGCTGGCGCTCGACGTCTGCACGACCGAAGGCGCCAAGGTGATGGAGATCGACGGCTACGGGCTCGATGTCGGCTGCGTCGCCGATCTCGTGCTGCTGCCGACCGAGTCGATCGCCGAGGCCGTCGCGACCCGCCCGGCACAGCGCCGCGTGATCAAGCGCGGCAAGGTCGTCGCCCGCGACGGCGTCTCGATCAGGACCGCGCCGTGACCCTGCAAGCCAAGCAGCGGCCGGAAGGCCGCATCCTGATGACCGCGCGCTGGGTAGTCGGCCACAAGGACGGCCGCCACCGCCTCTACGAGCACGGCGAGGTCGTGTTCGAGAACGGCGAGGTCGTCTTCGTCGGTCACGATTTCCCGGGCGAGGTCGCCCGGCGCATCGACTACGGCCATGCCCTGATCGGGCCGGGCTTCATCGACTGCGACGCGCTTTCGGACCTCGACACCACCATTCTCGGCTATGACAACCAGCCGGCCTGGAAGAAGGGGCGCGTCTGGCCACGCAGCTATCTCGAAGCCGGCCCCTACGAGATGTATACGCGCGAGGGGCTCGCCTTCCAGAAGCGCTATGCCTTCTCCCAGCTGATCCGCAACGGCATCACCACGGCGCTGCCGATCGCCTCGCTGTTCTATCGCGCCTGGGGCGAGACGGTGCAGGAGTTCGAGGACGCGGCGGAAGCGGCCGCCGATCTCGGCCTGCGCGCTTATCTCGGCCCAGCCTATCGCACCGGCAACCAGCTGGTCGAAGCCGATGGGCGCATCGTCACTCATTACGACGAGCCGCGCGGCCTCGCCGAGTTCGAAGCCGCCATCGATTTCGCGAGGCGTCACGAAGGTGCGGCCGGCGGGTTGATCCGCGCGATGCTCGCGCCCGACCGCATCGAGACCTCGACGGCCGAGCTGTTGCGCCGCACCGCCGCCGCTGCGCGCGAGCTAGATATCCCGGTCCGGCTCCACTGCTGCCAGTCGAAGATCGAATACGACCTCGTCCTCGCCCAGCATGGCAAGAGCCCGCCGGAATGGCTTGAGAGCCTCGGCTTCCTCAACGAGCGATGCCTCTTGCCGCATGGCACTGTCGTCTCCGGCAGCCGCCTGGTCGACCGCCCCGGCCGCGACCTTGAGATCATCCGCGATTCCGGCGCCAGCATTGTGCATTGCCCGCTGGTCTCGGGCCGGCACGGCAATGCCATCAACCATTTCGGCAGCTATCGCGCCATGGGCCTCAATATCGCGATGGGGACCGACACCGCCCCGCCGGACATGGTGATGAACCTGCAGACCGGCATGATCCTCGCCCGCACCATGGCCGGCAATGTCGGCGCCGTGCGCTCCGAGGATTATTACGACGCCGCCACGATCGGTGGTGCGAATGCGCTGCAGCGGCCCGATCTCGGCCGCCTCCAGCCTGGCTCCCGCGCCGACATCACCGTCTTCGCATTCGACCGGCCGCATAGCGGCCAGGTCATCGATCCCATCCAGACGATGATGCTGACCGGCCATGGCCGCGACTTCGTGGCGGTGGTGATCGACGGCCGCTTCGTCATGGAGGACCGGGTCATTCCCGGCCAGGACGAAGCTGCCGACAACATCCGCGCCCAGACGCAGTTCGAGGGCGTGATGGCGCGCTATCCGGAGCGCACTTTGGGCCACCCGCCGATGAGCGAGATCTTCTCGTCCAGCTACGCGATCGAACGCAAGGAGGACGCCGCGTGAACGCCCAGCCAGCGCTGCTCTCGGTCCAGGACCTGCGCATCGTCTTCGACGGGCGGCGCGGCCCGCTGACGGCGCTCGATGGTGTCTCCTTCGAGATCGCGCCGGGCGAGATTCTCGGCGTGGTCGGCGAGTCCGGCGCCGGCAAGTCGCTCACCGGCACGGCGGTGATCGGCCTGCTCGACCCGCCGGGGCGCCTTGCCGGCGGCGAGATCCGCCTGTCCGGCCAGCGCATCGACAACCTGCCGGGCGAGGCGATGCGCAAGCTGCGCGGCCGCCGGATCGGCGCGATCTTCCAGGACCCGCTGACCTCCTTGCATCCGCTCCTCACCGTCGGCGAGCAATTGGTCGAGACCATCACGACGCATCTTCCGGTGAGCAAGACCGAGGCGCGCGAGCGCGCACTCAACCTGCTCAAGGAGGTCGGCATCCCCGCGGCGGAAACCCGGATCGACCATTTCCCGCACCAGTTCTCCGGCGGCATGCGCCAGCGCGTCGTCATTGCGCTCGCACTCTGCGCCGAACCGACGCTGATCATCGCCGACGAGCCGACCACGGCGCTCGACGTCTCGATCCAGGCCCAGATCACCACGCTGTTGAAGCGGCTCTGCCGCGAGCACGGCACTGCGATCATGCTGGTGACCCACGATATGGGCGTGATCGCCGAGACGGCCGACCGGGTCGCGGTGATGTATGCCGGGCGCGTCGTCGAGATCGGCCCGGTCGAGGAGGTGACGCGCCGGCCGCGCCATCCCTACACCGCCGGGCTGATGGCCTCGATCCCGAGCGTCCATCGCCGCAATGCCCATCTCAACCAGATCGACGGCTCGATGCCGCGCCTGAACGCGATCCCGACCGGCTGCGCCTTCAACCCGCGCTGCGGTTTCGCCACCGATCTCTGCCGTCAGAACAAGCCCGGCCTGCCGGTCTCAGGCCATGCCGCGGCTTGCCATTTCCCGCTTCAGGAGGCGGCCCATGGCTGAGGCGAACACCATTCTCGAAGTCACCTCGGTCTCCTGCCGCTTCGATGTCTCGGCGCCGGCGCTGTCGCGGTTGTTCTCGCATGAGCCGCGCCGCGTGCTGCGCGCGGTCGAGAACGTCTCGTTCAGTGTCCAGCGCGGCACGACCTTCAGCATCGTCGGCGAATCCGGTTGCGGGAAGTCGACGCTGGCGCGCATGGTCGTCGGCCTGCAGCGGCCGACGCAGGGCATGCTGGATTTCAAGGACATCAGGCGCGCCGACGGCTCGTTCGGGCCGCCGCGCGTGCAGATGATCTTCCAGGACCCCTATGCCTCGCTCAATCCGCGCTGGCGCGTCGGCGACATCATCGCCGAGCCGATCCGCGAACTGAAGCTGCGCAAGGACGAAAGCGAGACGACCGCCCGCGTCGGCGACCTGCTGGAGATCGTCGGCCTGTCGCGCGCGGATGCGAGCCGCTTCCCGCATGAATTCTCCGGTGGCCAGCGCCAGCGCATCTCGATCGCAAGGGCGCTCGCGACCGAGGCCGACTTCCTCGTCTGTGACGAGCCGACCTCGGCACTCGACGTCTCCGTGCAGGCGCAGATCCTCAACCTGATGGTCCGTCTGCAGAAGGAATTCGGGCTGACCTATCTCTTCATCAGCCATAATCTTTCGGTGGTCCGGCACATGTCTGACCATCTCGCCATCATGTATCTCGGCCGCTTCGTCGAGAGCGGACCGGCGGAAGAGGTCTTCGGCCGGCCGCGCCATCCCTATACGCGGCTGCTGCTCGACACGATTCCCGATGTCGAGCAGCCGAACCGCGAGCGCCGGCCGATGTCGGGCGAGGTGCCGAGCCCGATCGCGCCGCCGCCGGGCTGCGCCTTCCATCCGCGCTGCTCGCAGGCGGTCGAGCGCTGCCGCACCGAGGCGCCGGCGCTGCGCCGCGAGGGCGAGCTGGAGATCGCCTGCCACCTCGCTTGAACGTTTCCGTCATTGCGAGCGTAGCGAAGCAATCCAGGAGCGGCAGGTGGCCGCAGCCAGTCCCCCTAGATCGCTTCGCTGCGCTCGCGATGACGATAGCCGTCAGCAGAAGTCGAAATCGACGCCTTCATCGGCCTGGAGCACGTGCTCGTCATAGAGCCGGTCATAGCCGCGGCGCTCCTTCGCCGGCGGCTGCGGCAGGGCGGCACGGCGCGTTTCGAGCTCGGCCTCGTCGACCAAGAGGTCGAGCCTTCGCTCGGCGACGCTGAGCCTGATCCGATCGCCATTGCGCACCAGCGCCAGCGGGCCGCCGACCGCCGCCTCCGGCGCGACATGCAGCACGATCGCGCCATAGGCGGTGCCGGACATGCGGGCATCGGAGATGCGAACCATGTCCTTGACGCCCTTGGCCGCGAGCTTGCGCGGGATCGGCAGATAGCCGGCTTCCGGCATAGCGGCGGCGCTCTTCGGGCCGGCATTCTGCAGGACGAGGATATCGTCCGGGCCGACATCGAGATCGGGGTCGTCGATGCGGGCTGAGAGGTCCTCAAGCGAGGAGAAGACGACGGCGCGCCCTTCATGCTCGAGCAGGCGCTTCTCGGCCGCGGCGCGCTTGACGATGGCGCCGCGCGGGGCAAGCGAGCCGAACACGGCGACAAGGCCGCCATCGGGATCGACTGGCTCGGCCCGCGAACGAATGATCGCGCGGTCGACCTGGTCGGCGAGCGGCGCGTCGATCAATTCGCGCAGGGTCTGGCCGGTCACACTGAGGCAGTCGAGATGGAGGAGATCACGCAATTCGCGCAGCACCGCCGGGACGCCGCCGGCAGCGAAGAAGTCCTCCATGTAGTTGTTGCCGACCGGTTTCAGGTTCACCAGCACCGGCGTTTCGTCGGAGAGCCGGTTGAGGCGATTGAGATCGACCTTGATCCCGGCGCGACGGGCGATCGCGGTCAGATGCACCACGGCATTGGTCGAGCCGGAAATGGCGAGAAGCACGCGCCAGGCGTTCTCGATCGCCTGCTCGGTGACGATCTGGCGCGGCAACAGGGTTTGCGTGCCGATCAGGGCGACGGCGCGTTTGCCGCTCTCCTCGGCGTTGCGGAGCCGGTCGGCATGGACGGCGGGGATCGCGGCCGATCGCGGCAGCGACAGGCCCAAAGTCTCGGCGATGCAGGCCATGGTCGAGGCGGTGCCCATCACCGCGCAGGTGCCGGCCGTGGTCGCGAGCCTGCCCTCGACGACGTCGATCTCTTCTTGATCGATCTCGCCCGCGCGGAAGCGGGCCCAGAAGCGGCGGCAATCGGTGCAGGCGCCCAGGCGCTCACCCTTGTGGCGGCCGGTCGACATCGGCCCGGCGACGAGCTCGACGGTCGGGACATTGGCCGAAAGCGCCGCCATCAACTGGGCCGGTACGGTCTTGTCGCAGCCGCCCATCAGCACGACGGCGTCGATCGGCTGGGCTCGGATCATCTCCTCCGTGCCCATCGCCATCAGGTTGCGGAATTTCAGGCTGGTCGGGTTGAGGAAGACCTCGCCGAGCGAGATGGTCGGGAACTCGACGGGCAGGCCGCCGGCCATCAGCACACCGCGCTTCACCGCCTCCAGCAGTTCGGGGAAATGCCGGTGGCAGTTGTTGAAGCCGCTATAGGTGTTGGCGATGCCGACGATCGGGCGGGCCAGCGCCTCGTCGGAATAGCCCATCGAGCGGGCGAAGGAGCGACGCAGATAGGCGGCGAAGTCCGGGTCGCCGTAATTGGTCAGCCCGCGGGCGATGCCGCGCCCCTTCGGTTCATCGCCCGCCATGCCCGCTTCTCCCTCGGCTTGTTCTGAAGAAGAAGCTTGCCGGGATCGCGGGTGCTGTCGAGGCCGTCCCATGCAGGGCGGCCTCGCGCTGGACACTCAGTAGCCGAGGGCGCAGCCGTCCTTGCGCGGGTCGGAGCCGCCGGTCAGCGTGCCCTTCTCCCAGTCGATCCAGATCGCTTGCGCGCCGCCCATCGGCGATTTCGGCACTTCGACCTTGAAGCCGCGTGCGGTGAGCGCCGCGCCGACGCTCTCGCGCAGGCGCCCTTCCGCCTCGACCGTGTTCGTGCCCGGCAGCGGGAACAGGCGCGGCAGGTCGATCGCCTCCTGCAAATCGAGGCCGTGGTCGAACAGCTTCGCCAGGAAATGCGCGTGGCCCATCGCCTGATAGTGCCCGCCCATCACGCCGAAGGGCATGACGACACGGCCATTCTCGGCGAGCATGCCAGGGATGATCGTGTGCATCGGCCGCTTGCGCGGGGCGATCGCGTTGGGATGGCCCTGCTTCAGCACGAAGCTCTGGCCGCGATTATGGAAAAGCACACCAGATTTTTTCGTCATCAGGCCGCTGCCATAGGGCGAAAAGATCGAGTTGATGAAGGAGACGGCGTTCCGGTCCTTGTCGACGACGCTGATATAGACCGTGTCCTTGTGCTCGGCCCCGCCGGGAATGACCGGCAGCGGATCGAGCGCGCGCTTGGGATCGATCATGCCGGCGAGCTCGTCGGCGAGCTTGTCCGCGAGCAGATGCTCGACCGGCACTTCGGCCTTGGCGGGATCGGCGAGGAAGCGGTCGCGCGCGGCATAGGCGAGGCGGGTCGCCTCCAGCTCGATATGCAGGTTCTCGACCGCGAGCGGGCCGCCCTTCGGCTTGAAGCGCTCGAGGATCTTCATGATCAGCAGGGCGATCACGCCCTGGCCGTTCGGCGGGCACTCATAGACGGTGCGGCCGCGGAAGGTGGCGCTGATCGGGGTGACGTATTCGCCCTCGGCGGTGGCAAAGTCGTCAGCCGTGTGCAGGCCGCCAGCGGCCTGAAGGTACTCGACCATCTCCTTCGCGATCTCGCCGCGATAGAAGGCGTCGCGCCCCTCGCGGCCGATCGCTTCGAGCGTATCGGCCAGCGCCGGCTGACGCTGGACCGTGCCCGCGGCCGGAGCCTTGCCGTCGACGAGGAAGGTCGCGGCGGCGTTGGCGTCCTTGATCAGCAGCTCGTGCTGGGCGGCGAGGTCGTAGGCGACGCGCGGCGTCAGCGCATAGCCGTCGCGGGCATAGGCGATGGCGGGGGGGAGGACTTCGGCGAGCGGCAGGCGGCCATGGTCCTTGTTGAGCTGCGTCCAGGCGTCGATCGCGCCGGGCACCGTGACGACATGCGGGGAGTGTCGTTCCAACGAGGCGATGCCGGCCTTCTGGTACCAGTCCAGCGTCGCGGCGGCGGGCGTCCGGCCCGAGCCGTTATAGGCGAGAATGTCGGTCGAGCCGCCGCGCGAATAGAGCACGAAGCAGTCGCCGCCGACGCCGGTCGAGCCGGCTTCGACCACGCATTGCACCGCGCAGGCGGCAATCGCCGCGTCGATGGCGTTACCGCCGGCCTTCATGATGTCGAGCGCAGCGAGCGTCGAGGCGGGATGCGATGTCGCTGCCATCGCATTGCGGCTGATGGCGAGGGAGCGACCGGGAAGCTCGAGATCACGCATGGATTTGCTTTCGTGAAGATAGGGCCGGCGGCGGTGCCGCCGGGTTTTGGGAAGGAAGCGAAGGGCGATCAGCCCTTGCGCAGATTGGTGAAGACCGGGACGCCGTTCAGCATGCCCGTCAGGTTCTTGCGATAGGCGACGGGCTGCAGGTATTGGCCGGCTGGGACATAGGGCACGTCCTGCATCGCCTGCAGCTCGATCTCGCGGGCGATTGCCTTCTGTTCGGCAGGGTCGGCAGCAGTCAGGAAGCGGGCGCGCAAGGCCTCGATCTGCGGGCTGTCGGGCCAGCCCGGGCTGCCCTTGGCGCCATTGCCGCGCAAGGGCGAGCTCGTTGCCGGCGAGCCGAGATCGAGCCCGGCCCAATAGGTGACGTAGCAGCTCCAGCCACCCTGCTCGACCGGGTTGCGGCTGCTGATGCGCTGCAGGACGGTGCCCCAGTCGGCGGCGACGAAATCAACGTTGACGCCAATCTTGCGCAGCGCATCGGCGGCGACATCGCAGACCAGGGCGATGCGCGGCACGTCCTGCGCCGCGAGGAAGACGGCGCGCTCGCCCTTGTAGCCGGCGGCGGCGAGTTCCTGCTTGAGCTTGTCGAAATCCTTCGGCCCCTTCAGGGCTTTGGCCGCGACGTCGGACGCCATCGGCGAGTTGTTCGGGAAGAAGCCGATGCTGCCGCGTTCGATCTGGGGATCGCCGCCGCAGACGGCGTTCATGCACTCTTCCTGATCGATCGCCTGGAGGATGACGCGGCGCACCGCCGGATTGTTGAAGGGCGGCTGCAGATGGTTGAGCCGGAGCTGCCCGGCCATGCCGGTCCGGTCCTTGACCTCGACGGTGATGTTCGGGTCCTTCCGCAGCAACGGCAGGAGATCGATGATCGGCTGCTCGACCCAGTCGACCGCGCCGGTCTGCAGCGCCGCGACCGCGGTCGCGGCATCGGGCATCACGGTGAATTCGACACGGTCGAGATAGGGCGTGCGCGGCCCGGCGGTGAAGCTCGGCGTGCCCTGGCGCGGCACGTAACCTTCGTGCCTGGCATAGACATGGCGGGCGCCGGCGATGCGCTCGGCAGTCAGATAGCGATAAGGGCCGCTGCCGATCGCTTCCGGGATCTGCTTGAACGGGTCGGTCGCGGCGAGGCGCTCCGGCATGATCGCGGCGACGAGCGCGCTCGGGCGGGCGAGTGCCGCCGGCAGCTGCGGGAAGGGCGTCTTCAGGCGGAAGACGATGGTGCGGTCATCCGGCGCCGAAAGCTCGTCGGTTGCCGCCATCAGCGCCTGGCCGAAGGTGTCGCGGGCGCCCCAGCGCCTGATCGAGGCGACGGCGTCGCGCGCCAGCACCTTGCTGCCGTCATGGAAGACGAGGCCGGGCCGCAGCGTCAGCGTCCAGCGCTTGCCGTCCTCCTCGACGACATGGCCCTCGACCATTTGCGGCTGCGGCTGGAACTGGTCGTCGAGCCCGTAGAGCGTGTCCCAGACCAATAGGGCATGGGTGCGCGTCGAATAGCCGTTGGTCCAGATCGGATCGATGATCGCGACGTCTGAATAAGGCACGAAGCGCAGGGTCTTGTTGTCCTGCGCGCTGGCAAGATGCGGCGCTGCCGGCAGGAAGGCGGTCGCGGCCGAAGCTTTCAGGAACTGGCGTCGATCCATCGTTGATCCCCTCGTTGTTCTGGCTGGCCCTTGGGCGTCCGCGGGAGCGCGGCCTTCTCACGGGCCATTGCGTCGTTCGCTTCAGGGCTGCGTGCTCGCCGGCAGCGTCGAAGGCGCTCCGGCTGCCTGACTGCGTTTGCGCAGGAACTCCGCCAGGCGCGGCGCGGTGCGCAGGACGTGGTCGCGCATCACCGCCTCGGCATGCTCGGCATCGCCGGTTCTGATCGCCTCGACGACCTCGTCCTGGCGCTCGGTGGCATGGGCGGGCTGCGCGACATGGTGGAGCCAGACGCGCATATAGGGCTCGACGGCGATGTGCAGCGCCGCGATCTGGGCGATCAGCTTGGGTCGCCGGCTCAGGCCGCAGATATAGGCGTGGAATTCCTGGTGCCGGCCGAGCCATTCGGCGCCGCCGGCCGCGCCGGCGCGGTGCATGCGGGCGACATGATCGTCGAGCTCGGCCAGCGCCGCCGCGTCGAAGCGCGGCATGGCGAGGCGAACCGCGAGACCCTCCAGCACGGAGCGGATCTCGAAGAGCTCATAGATCTCCTCGATGGTCAGGCCGGAAACGACACAGCCGCGATTGGGGCGGATCAGGACGAGGCCTTCATTGGCGAGGCGCTGGAAGGCCTCGCGCACCGGCATGCGGCTCATGGCGAGCTCGCGCGCGATCGTCTCCGGAATCAGGCGCTCGCCAGGCTGATAGCGTCCGCTGCGGATGTCCTGAAGAATGGCGCGATAGGCCTCGTCCTGCGCCGTCGCCGCCATGCCTTTCGAGGCGAAGCTCATCCTGGTTCCCCTCAGCCGACCGGCATGCCGCCAGCCGCTTTGTATGAGTGTATCCACTATTACAAAGGCAGAAGCCGGCGGTGCGCAAGGGGGGTCTTGCGCTAGCGGGGAGCGAATATGCCTGGTCAGAGCGCCGCGGCGTAGAAGTCGAGATAGCGGCGGGTGACCTCGTTCCAGGAATAAGGTGCGAGGTCCGAGAGGCGCGGGCGGGTATTGCCGGGGTAGTGGACGAGGTCGGCATGGGCCTGCTCCACGGCCGAAGCAGCCTCGTCCGGATCGGCGAAATCGACCGTGCGCACGACCGGGAACTTGCTCGCCAGGCCGGCAAAGGCGGCATTGGGCTGGACGATCGGCACGAGGCCGGCGCTCATCGCCTCGACCAGGGCCAGGCCGAAGCCCTCGAATTCGGAGGCGGAGACGAAGAGCGAGGCGCGGCTCATCACGGCCCGTGCGCCGCTGTCGTCGAGGCCGAGATGCAGCGTCACATTCTGTTCCATGCCGGCATCGGCGATCGCCTTGCGCAGTGCCTCTTCCGTCCAGTCGGAGGCGACGCCGAGCATGTCGAGATGCCAGGAAGGTTCGCGCTGCGCCAGCGCTGCCATCATCGCGATCAGCCGGTCCGGGCGCTTGTTCTTGGAGAAACGGCCGATGCTGACCAAGCGGCACTGTGGCTCGGGGCTGGAGGCACCGGCGAACTTGTCGAGATCGACGCCGTTCTCGATCACCCGGACCTTGCCGGGCGCGAGCCGCTCGAACATGCGGGCATCATTGGTGCTGCAGCCGGCGATGCCGCGATAGATCTGGGCCGAGAGCCGGGTCGGGCCGTTGAACCAGAGCTTCTTCAGCCCGGCGAAGTCGCTGGTGTGGAAGAAGCCGCCATGGGTGGTCGCGACCAGCGGCTTGCGATGCAGCAGCCACCCAAGAGCGAGGGCATCGAAGAAGAAGTCGATGGCATGGACATGGACGAGATCGGCTTCGCCCAGATGCGAGAACACCTCGGGCGCGACCGGATAGCGCGTCGAGCCGCGGAAGGGGATGCGGGTGACCGGGATGCCGTCGATCACTTCGCTCGCCGGCAGGACGAGCTCCGGCCGCGAGAACAGCCGGTCGAGCGTTACCACGGAGGGCTTGAGGCCGAGCGCCAATTGCGCCCGGCAGAGATTGGCGACGACATCCTCGAGCCCGCCGCGATTGGGCAGGAACTGGCGCACGACATGGATAATGCGCGTGCCGGCCGGCAAGGCAGGCGCGGGGCGATGGGAAAACGGGGCGGTCACGATCTGGCCTCCGGGCCACAGATGGCGCTGAGCCGCTTCGCCTTGAAGCGCTCGATCAGCACTTTCATCTGCGGGCGTTCGCCGGCCGAAGTCGGCTCGAGATTGAAGACATAGTCCGCCGGCCACCAGGGACCGGCGCCCCAGGCAGTCCAGCCGAGCCATTGCTGCGGATTGGCGTCGAGCTTCGCAGCCATCTGCTTGAGGGTGGCGAGGCATTCCGGCTTGTTCGAGGCGGCGAACTCGCCGAGGAAGCCGCGGCGGCCATTGGCCTTGAGCCAGGTGGTGACGTCGTCGAGCCCCTTCAGCGCGCCGGCGGCGCCGGAGCATTCCGGGGCGCGGCCGGAATAGTCGGCGTCGAGATATTGGTGGAAATCGTAGGCATAGCGATTGAGCGGATCGGTGACGCCGATGAGATCGCGGCCATTGTTGCCGACCGGCAGATCGGAGGTCCAGCTATGGGCGCCACCGAAGGCTGTGCCGGTGACGAGCAGGAGCTGCTTGGCACCGGCCTTGCGGATCGCTGCGATCGCGATGTTCTGAATCTTCGCCCAGTCGGCGCTGGTGATGTCGTAGGGTTCGTTCATCAGCGAGAAGACGAGCTTGGGGCGGTCGCGGTAGTGCTCAGCGAGCCGGTGCCAGATATCGGCGAGCGCTTCGGCGGGGAGTTCCTTCGAGCCGAGCTGCTTCTTGGCGTAGTAGCCGTAATTGTGCAGGTCGAGGATGGCGGTCAGCCCGGCCTCGTTGATCCGGCGGACTGTCTGGTCGAGATGGGCCAGCTCCATGATGTCGAGCGAGCCGTTGAGCTCAGGCTGGAGGCGTTCCCAGCGGAAGGGCAGGCGAATGGCGCTCGCGCCGAGCTTGCCGAGCCGCTGGATCGTGGCTTCGCTGGGATAGGTGTAGTCGGTGTCGCGCTTGCCCGGCAGGTCGCCGAACTCGGCGCCGGACAGGTTGACGCCGCGCAGGCATATCTCCGCCTGCGCAGGCATGGCGGCGATCAGCGCCAAAGCGAGCAGCACCGGTCTCACGGCGCGACGATGCCGAGCAGCGTATCGAGCAGCCGGTGGCCGGCGGCGAGATGCGTGAAGTTGTGGTCGGCGTCCGGAATCATCGTCAGCGAGGCGTTCGGATAGCTGGCGAGCCGCTCGCCGGCCTCGCCGAAATAGGTCTTGAACTCGGCCATGCCGACATCGCCCTCGGCATAGACCAGCGACAGCACGACCTTGCGCTTCGCCAGCGTTGCGAAATGGCGGTGGCATTGGTGGTGGAGCCGGCCATGCTTGGTCAATCGCCCGAGCACCGGGGCGAGCTTGACCGAAAGCTGCTTGCGCCAGCGGAACAGCAGATAGCGGCCGGCCGGGCCGACGCGGAGCTGGCCGGTGAGCAGGCGGCGCAGGCCGTTCTTGCGGGTCAGCGTCGCGCCGAGATCGCCGACGCTGCGGTGGGCGTAGCGGATCGCGTCCTCGACGCTCTCGTCCGGGTCCCAGACGAAGCGTTCGTTGTTGACGATGACCAGGCGCCGGATGCGCTCGTCCTGGACGGCGGCGTGGAAGGCGGCATAGGCGCCGCTGCAGCGCCCGATCAGGACGGGAGCGTCGAAGCCGCGCGCCTGCATCGCGTCGATGGCGAGGCGGACATCGTCGATCTGGGCCTGCGAATAGAGGATTTCCTCAGGTCCGTCGGCAGCGATCCCGCTGTCGCCGACGCTGCTGGCGTCGAAGCGCAGCGAGGCGATGCCACGCTGGGCGAAGGCACGCGCTTGGCTGACGCTGACCCGGGCCCAGCCGATATGATAGTCGCGGCCGGCATTGACGAAGATGATCGGCTCGCGCGCCGCCTGCCCGAGCGGCTCGCAGAGCACGCCGAACAGGCGCCCTTCCGGTCCGAAGCGGATCGGGCGCTCGACGAAGCCGTCGCCGAGCACGCCCTCCGCCGGGCCGGGCGGCTGCGGCTTACGCGTTTGGGCCGGCGCCGTGCCAGGCGCGGCGGCGTGTTCGGCGATCCAGTCGACGACAGCCTTGATCATCGCCTGCGGCGGGCGCGCAGCGGTCGGATCGGTGGTCAGCGTCTCGTAGCCTTCATAGTCGCGCTGGGTCACCGCGGTGCCGAGACCGGCCAGCGTTTCCGCCAAGGCGGCATCGCCGGCATGGCCCGGGCGGGAGAGCAGCAGGGCCTTCGCTGCAGGCGCCTGCGGGATCGCTCCCAGCCCGAGGGTCGCGATCGCCGGTAGGCGGCCGGGCGCGATGCGCAGGCCCGCCACGGCGCAGCGCGTGTCGTCGTCAGGGTCGGTGCCAATGCCGATCCGGTCGGAGACGATGCGCGACCAGGCCGAGAGCTCGCGCAGATAGCGCTTGCCGTTGCCGACTGGCGCCATCAGCACGGTCGCGGCTACAGGCGCGAGCGTCTCGGCGAGCTTGACCGCGAGCGTGCCGCCGAGACCCTGACCGAGCAGAACGAGCTGCTCGCAGCCGCTGGCGCGGCGCAGCAGCTCGGCGGCGGCGCGAACGGCCTCGAACCAGTCGTCGAGCCCTTGTGGATTCGCGGCTTCCTGTGCGTCGCCCTGGCCGGGATAGTCGAAGCGCAGGCAGGCGATGCCCTTGTCCGACAGGGCCTGCGCCAGGCTGCGCCAGGTCGCGCGCAGGCAGAGCTCCTCATAGCCGATGGCACCAAGCATCAGCACCGCGACCGACGCGCCGCCCGCATGGAAGACGCCTATGCTGTGCCCGAAGGTCACCGGCGTGCCGAAGGGCGAGGGCGGCGCCAGCTGATCCGCCTCGGACAGGTCGATGCGATAGGCTGCTGCTGCCGTCATCGGCTGGCTCCCTCGGTGGCGCGGTCGCCAGGCAGTGCTGCTGCCGTTTCCGCTTCGGGTGTCCCGCCGAAGAGAAAAGGTCGGATGAAGGCGGTCGCCATGTTGTCGATCCGCCATTTCTGCTTGATCCAGTACCAGGCGGCGAGGTTCGAGGCGGCGCTGAAGACCAGGCCGGCGATGGCGATGCCCATCAGGCCGCCGATGCGGGCGAGGCCGTAGAGCAGGCCGAGATAGAGCACGAACAGCACCGCCCGGGCGATCAGGAAGAAGCGTTCGCCGCCACCGATCATCAGCAGCCAGGAGCCCGGCCCGAAGAAGGCCTGCGAGACGGCGAGCACGCAGAGCGCGGTGAGCACGTCCTCGTGCTGGACGAATTCGGGATTGAACAGGTGCAGGATGAAGGGTGCGACGATCGCCAGCGCCAATGCTCCCAGCAGCGAGATGCCAAAGCTGGCGAAGGAGAGCCGCCCGATCAGCAACTGCGCGCCTTCGGTGTCGGATTTCTGGAAGCGGGCTGCGATCATCGGGATGCCGACGGTGTCGATCGCCGCGACCGGCAGGGTGAGCAGCATGGCGATGCGCAGGGCGACGAAGTAGAAACCGGCCTCGTTGAGGCCGAGCAGGGCGCCGATCAGGATGGTCTCGAGATAGGCCGAGGCCGAATTCAGCACGTTGTTGGCGATGAAATAGCCGCTCTCGCGACGCCAGTCGGCATGCGTCCCGACCGGCACATGCTGCCGCGCCTGCAGCCAGCCGATGCCTTCGCCGCGCAGGAAGACGATGCTCTGGTAGAGCGTGGTCGCGCCAAGCAGACCGGTGACGATCGCCATCGCACCGGCCCCACCGGTGAGGCCGCTGGCGAGGCCTGCAGCGCCGATGCACAGGATCGAACTGCCGCGCCAGATGATCTCGCGCGGCACCAGCGACATGTTGATGCGGCCATGGATACGGAAATAGTTCTGCAGGTACTCGCTCAGCGCGAAGATCGCGGCGAAGACGAAGGCGAGCCAGAGATAATGGTAGGTCGGCGGCAGCTTCGCGGCAAAGAGCCCGAGCGGCAGCGCCGCCGCCAGCAGGGAGAAGCAGCCGAGCGCCAGCCAGCGCGCGTTGACGCCGACCAGCGCCTGGTTGAACGGGTGGGCATTCGCTTCGGTGCGGCGATAATGCTTCACCACCAGGATCTGCTGGCCGAGCACGGCGATCAGCCCGAGCGCGCTGCCGATCGAGAACAGGAAGACGTAGAGCCCGTATTCCTGTGTCGGCAGGAAATGGCTCGCGACCAGGAGCACGAGGAAGCTCAGCAGCGTGCTGCTGAAGCGCGAGGAGAAGGCTGAGAGGAAGCGGCCGGCGCCGGTCCGTGCCAGTTCGAGCAGATTCTTCACGGGCGCGCCTCCCCCGGCTGGAGAAGGGTGCCTGCCGCCGGCTTGCGGACCAGGGCGTCGAACACCGCGCCGTAGGAGGCCGCGATCCGCTCCGGCGCATAGCGCGCAGCAGCGGCGAGTGCACCGGCCGAGAGCCTGGCGACGAGCTGATGGTCGCGGGCGAGATCGAGAATCCCCGCGGCGAGCGCGGCATCGTCGCCGGGGGCGAACAGGGCGCCATTGACGCCCGGCTGGATCGTCTCCGGGATGCCGCCGGACCTGGCGCCGATCACCGGCACGCCCTGGGCGAAGGCCTCGATCACGACGCGGCCGAAAGGCTCGCGGAACAGCGAGGGGACCGCAAGGACATCGACCTGCGGCAGGAACTCCTCCGGCCTGGTCCAGCCGAGGAAACGGGTGTTCTGCGCCGGGAAGCGCCCGGGCAGGGAAGTGGCGTAGTCGCTCTGGCCGGTGCCGGCGATCAGGAATTCGACCGGCGCGCCAGAGAGCCGGTGTGCCGCCGCGGCCAGCGTATCGAGGCCCTTGATCGGATCGTGGACGCCGATGAAGCCGATACGGAGCGGGCGATCCGCCGATGGCGCAGGGCGGGGCAGGGCGCCGGAAACAGGCGTGATCGCGCCGGGAATGGCGTGGGTGGTCGCGTTGGGGAAATAGCCGTGCTCGGTATGGCGGCCGATGATGAAGTCGGTCTCGCCGATCACCGCGTCGACGAACCGCGAATTCAGCTTCTTGCCATAGGAGGTCGCCTGGCAGGAGCCGCAGGCGCGCCCGCAATTATCGCCGCCGCGCCACATGCTGCCTTTCCAGCAGAGCAGGAAGGTGCTGCGCAGGATATGTGCGACCGGCACGCCGCAACTCTTCGCCGCCGCCCAGGTCGCGACGTTGATGTTCTCGATCGAGTCGGTCAGCACGATGTCGGGGCGCAGGCGCCTGATCTCGCGGCGCATGACGAAGAAGGCGCGCGGGTTGAAGTTTTCCAGCGCGTGCCAGATCGCCTTCTTCCAGGCCGGGCGAGGCAGCCGGTAGTTCCAGTCGATATTGAGAGAGCGCAGGCGATGCACCGGCACGCCGTCATAGGTCTCGTGCTTGTCCTCGCCGGAGACGTTGACGACGGTCAGGTCATGACCGGCCGCGCGCAGCAGCTTGGCGACGATCATCGCCGAGATCGGCCCGCCGCCGTCGATGAAGGGCGGGAACGCCGCGCAGGCCATCAGGATACGCATTCGGTCTGGACCTGTCCTCGTCACGCGCATTTGCAGAGCCGACTTGCCCCTACGACAGCGATATCCGGCGCAAGCTAAGCAAAGGTTGGCGCGGCCTGGGGATTTCTTGCTGTTGTAAACGAGGCATGAACGAGATCGCGTGGATCGCTGGTGCGTCATCGAAAGGCCGTTTCGATGACGTCAAATTTCGTAAATGTTGAACTATCACTGCTCGCCGCCGAACAAAATATTCCTTTGTCTCGCTTTGGTTGTTTAGTTAATTTTCAACGAGAGAGACTATTGAATACTTAGATCAAGTTGTAATTATGATGTTACCGAAATATTAACCACGCTTGGCCAGGATGCGCAGTGGAATTCCAGCCGAGCTCGTCGGCGCGTCCGGCCTTGCGGATGCGCGCTGGGCCGGGTCGAGGAGAGTTGCGGTGCCGGCTGCGCAGGAGGCAGGGGTAAGAGACGACGCGTCGGCGCCGGGCCGGCGCTCTGCTGCGTTCAGCCTGCCCGAATTGCTCGACCTGCTGCGCCGCCGCCGCTGGCTGGTGATCGCGAGCGCGCTCCTCTGCCTGCTGCCGGCGCTGGCCTATCTCGCGGTGCAGACGCCGGTCTACCGGGCGACGGCCGAATTGCTCGTCGACCCGCAGGCGCTGCAGGTCGTCGGCAAGGACATCGTGCGTACCGACACCTCGGCCTCGATCGATTTCGCCAATGTCGACAGCCAGGCGCTGGTGATGACCTCCACAGGCGTGCTGCGCCAGGTCATCGACGATCTCGACCTCGAAAACGATCCTGCCTTCGCCGGGCGCCCCGGGCTGCTCTCGCGCCTGCTCGGGCGGCTGGTGCAACCGACGCCGGAGCAGCGCCTCGCCCAGGTGGTGGACGCGCTGAAGAAGGCAATCGTGATCCAGCGTGTCGACAACTCGCTGGTCTTCCGCATCACCGTCTCGCATCCGCAGGCGCAGAAGGCTGCCGATATCGCCAATGGGCTGGCCCAGGTCTATTTCCGCCAGGGCAATGATGGGCGCCGCGCGGTGGTCGAGCGCGCCAATGCCACACTGATCGGCCAGATTTCCGGCCTGCGGACGCAGCTCGAAGTGGCGGAACGTGCCGTCCAGGAGTTCCGCAGCCAAAACGGCCTGGTCAGCACCGGCGAGGGCGGGCTGATCATCTCGCAGCAATTGCGCGACCTCTATGGCCAGATCAGCCAGGCGGAGGCCGAGCTTGCGCGCCAGCAGGCGCGGCGCGACCAGCTCGCCCGTTATCAGAGCCGCGATCCCTTGTCCGATACGCTGCCGGAGGCGCTAACCTCGTCGGTGGTGACGTCGCTCAGGGCGCAATACGCGCAAAGCGCGCGCGAGGCGGCGAGCCTCGCCCAGACGCTGGCGCCGCAGCACCCGCGCCTGATCGAGATGCGGGCCGAGCTGGCCGAGACGCGTCGGCTGCTCACCGGCGAGCTGGCCCGGCTCCGTGCGACAGTGCAGGAGAGCTATCGCCAGGCCGAGGGCAACCTCGCCAATCTGAAGAAGCGCGCGACGGAGCTGACCAAGTCGCAGGAGGTCAGCGGCGCCGCGCAGATCCGCCTGCGCCAGCTCGAAAGCGAGGCCGAGGCGGTGAGGGTGGTCTACAGCGCCTCGCTCCAGCGCGCCAAGGAACTCGAGCAGCAGAAGCGGATCGAGACCAATAATTCGCGCATGCTGTCGGAGGCGGTGCCGCCGGCCGTCGCGACCAAGCCGCCGACAGCGGTCGTGCTCGCCGCCGCGCTGCTGTTCGGCGCCTGTGTCGGGCTCGGCATCGCCTATCTGCTGGAATGGCTGCCGACCTCCAAACTCCTGCCCGACTTGCCGAAGGCGCTGACACCACAGGCGGCGGGCCTGGCGATCGGCGTCGGCACCGTGGTGTCGCTGCCGGCTTCGGTCACCCGCCGCGAGGATGCGCTGGTACCGGTGACACGGCTGCTGCAGAAAACGCTTGGCCCGCATCTGCCGGCTTCGGTAATGATCGCCGGGCCGGTAGACGCTGCCACGCAGGCGGAGCTCGCCGAGCACCTCGCCAACAGCCTGGCGGCGCATGGCGAAAGCGTGCTGCTGTGCCAGGATGGCTCCGGCCGCGACATGAACATCCGTCGGATCGAGCCTGCCGCGACCGCGCCGGCCCGGCCCGGGCGCCGGCGCAATTTCATCATCATGCGGCAGACCCCGGCCGGGGACGGCAAGGCCGGCGCGCGGCCGGACGCGATCGTGCTGGCGGCCTCGCTCGCCGGCGAGACCACGCGCAGCCTCGTCGACCAGGCGGCGGCAGTCGATCCGGCCGGCGAACACATCGTCGCGCTCGTCGTGCCCGAAGCCAGCAAAGCGGGTGTCAGCGGGCTGGCGATGCGCTGGCTCCGCCGGCCGGCGCAGGCGGCGGCGTGAGCAGGCCCCAGGCCATGGCCGACGGCTCCGGCCCGGCCGGGTCACTGCCGACCTTGCCGGTTGCGCTGCTGGTGGGTGCGCTGACCTTCAACATGGCGTTGTGCTTCATCAATACCAACGTCATGGGCATCAACGACACCATGGTGATGGGCAGCGAGGTGGTGCTGGTCGCCTGCGCGCTCTATCTCGGCCTCGGGCGCAATGCCGCGCCCTATCTCGTCCTGGCGATCTTCTTCTCCTACGCTATCCTGCTGATGGCGATGCGGCCGCTGCTCGACCCCAAGGCGGTGCGCGACTTCCTGATCCCGATTGCCTTCTATCTGCTCGGGCGCAGCTGCAACGATGTACGCCTGGCCGATCGTGCCGCCCTGATCAGCGGGCTCATCGTCGTCGCCTTCGGCCTGTTCGAGTTCCTCGCGCTCGACGTCTATGTCAGCTATTTCAACATCATCAAATACTATGTGGCGCGCGGCACCGTGGCGCCGACCGATGTCAGCAGCCAGACCGGCGCGCTCTTCGCCAGCGGCGTGCGTCCCGATGCGCGCACCTTGCTGCCGTTCCTCGGACCGCACCGCGCCTCATCGGTTTTCCTCGAGCCGATCTCGACCGGCAATTTCGGCGCGATTCTCTATATCTGGACGCTGAACCGCCCGGGCATGGCGAAGCGGTGGCTGACCATGGCGACCGGGCTCACTGCGATCGTGCTCAGCGATTCCCGCTTCGGCGCCAATGTCTGCATCGTCGCCACGATCGCCTATCTGGCTGCACCGATCACGCCGCGCTTCGTCTGGCTGACCGCGCCCTTCGTCATGTTGATCGGGCTGACCATCTACGGCTTCACCAGCGCCGAGGTGACCTGGCAGAACAATTTCGCCGGGCGCCTGCTCTGGACGGCGCGGCTGGTGACGTCGTTGTCGCCGGAGGCGGTCTGGGGGCTGTCGCCGGACAAGCCCTTCCTGTCCGATTCCGGCTACGCCTATTCGCTCAACCAGATCGGGCTGCTCGGCGCACTCGGCTTCTGGAGCCTGTTCATCTTCGCGCCGGAGCGTTCGCCCAGGGCCTGGCGCTTCAAGGTCTGCGTCGCGACCTATATCTGCCTGCTGATGATCGTCAGCGACTCCGTCTACTCGATCAAGACGGCGGCGCTGCTCTGGTTCATGACCGGGGCGAGCGATGGCAATGCCGACCCGGAGCCGGCGCCATCCGCCAGGGACGCCGTCGCGCCGGCCTATTCCGCCGCCACGACCGGCTGAGCCACCCGAGGCTCGCGCTTGTCGCTCTCGGTGGGCGGCGCGGTGTGGATGCGGGCCGTCAGCGAGAACTTGCGGCGCAGGCGCAGCACCGGCTTCTCGATCATGTGCCAGGAGAACACCGCCATCAGGCCGGCGGCGACGACCGAGACGAGGAAGAAACTGGCGCGGTTGTCGATCCAGGGCATGGTCTGGATCATCGCCTGCTGCAGCGGATAGCCGTAGAGGTAGATGCCGTAGGAATAGTCGCCGCGCGAGATGAACGGCAGGACCAGCTTCTCCGACAGCCCCGCATAGGCGACGACATAAACGAAGAGCGGGGCCGACACGAAGGCGAAGATCGGATTGGTGATCCACTCCGGCGCGCCGAAGGCGGCGATCGCGACATAGGCGGCGATCGCCGCCATGGCATAGCCGAAGCGATAGGGGACGCGGTCGCGGTACTGATAGAGCAGGATGCCCAGCAGGAAGAGCGGCACCAGCCGGGCCGCGCCGCGCGTCACGAACAGATGGGTCAAAGCGTCCTGAGCGGGAAGGGCGATGCCGAACCTGCCGCAAAGGAAGACCAGGATCGAGGTGGCGAACAGCGCCAATGTCAGCAGGAGCATCAACAGGCGGTGCCGATACAGGCCCGTCGCGATGCACAGGATCAGCACGGCATAGCAGGTGACCTCATGCGGCACCGTCCAGAGCGAGCCGTTGACGATGTGCGGCTGCGGATTGCTGAGGAAAACGCCCGGCAGTTCGTACTGGATCGCGCCGACGATGTTGAGGAAGTAGCGGGCGAAGAGCGGGTCGGTGAGATATTGCCAGAGGCCGTAGACCGTCAGCAGCGGCCCCAGGACCAGCGCCGACAAGCCGATCTCGACCGCCAGCGCCGGCAGGATGCGCAGCCCGCGATTGACCACGAACTGGCCGAGCGAGAGCCGATCGGCACTGCCGGCGACCAGGAAACCACTCAGCGCGAAGAACATCGGCAGGATGGCGAAGTCGAAAGCCCATTGCTGAAGCGGCGCGAACGGGACGATCGGCGCCACCAGCACCGCCGGGTTCGGCGGCCAGAGCAGGCCGGTGTGGATGAACAGCACGGAGAGCGCGAGCACGATGCGCATGGCATCGAAGCCCGGCCCTACGCCGTTGTGCTCGACCAATCGTGATCCGAACGTCGTCATCTGCCGTCTCCAGGGACAGCCGCGCCGCCCGCACTGTCACGGGGGTGGGATAATCAAACAGGCTTGCAGGATCGACCCTTCCGGCCGCGACGGCGAGCCAAATCCTAAAACATCGTAAACAAGATTCGAACAATGCTTTCGAGTATTCGCGCAAGACGTTGTTTACCACATGTCCAAGCGTTGACAGTTCGAGCGATTGCGGCCTGTTTTCTAGCGCGGCCGAAAGGCAACATTAAAATTTGAGCGCTAAGTTCTGTGCAAGAAGAACACGGCGTCTAACCAGCCAAGCGAAGCCCGATGACGATATGCGCGCGCAATTCAAGTGTGCGCCTCGCCATGTGCCGAAGCCTTGGCCGCGTCGTGGCCACGCGGTGGCCGCCAGCGATACCAGACAGGGCAGGACCGAAAGATGAAGACCAGGATCCGCGAAATCCTCAAGACCACCGGCAAGCTGCCGGTCGACGTCGCTACCCTCGCCGACGAGGCCGATCTCTACAATGCCGGCCTGACCTCCTTCGGCACGGTCGAGCTGATGATGGCGCTCGAGGAGGCCTTCGAGGTCGAATTCCCCGACAACATGATGAACCGGCGCAACTTCGCCTCGATCGCCGCGATCGAGAACGCGATCCGCACCATCCAGAGCGAGCACGTCTGATGACGACGCTCGCCCGCCTGGCCGAAGCCGGCTACCAGCTCACCTCCGAGACATCGGGCGCCAGCGCCGAGGCGCAGAAGGCGATGATCGCCAAGGCGCGCAAGATCGCCAAGCTCGCCGCCGAGCATGCCGGCGATGTCGACGCAAAGTCGCGCTTCCCGCACGAGACCTTCGAGGCCCTGAAGCGCGAGCGTCTGCTCGGGATCATGATCCCGGCGGCCCATGGCGGCGAGGAAGCAAGCCATGCGACCATCGCCGAGATCTGCTCTGTGCTCGCGCAGGCCTGCGCCTCAAGCGGCATGATCTACGCGATGCACCAGATCAAGGCGTCGAGCCTGGTCGTGCATTGCAATGACGATCCCTGGCACGCCTCCTTCATGGCGCGCATCGCCCGCGAGCAGCTCCTGCTCGCCTCGGCCACGACCGAAGGTGGCGGCGTCGGCGGCGACCTGCGCTCGTCGATCTGCGGCGTGGTGCGAGAGGGCGACGACTTCACCCTCGACAAGGAAGGCTGCCTGATCTCCTACGGCGCGCAGGCCGACGCCATCCTGATCACCTCGCGGCGCACGCCCGAGGCGCCGCCTTCCGACCAGGTCATGTCCGTCCTGACCAAGGACCAGTACACGCTGGAGCGCAGCGCCGCCTGGGACACGATGGGCATGCGCGGCACCTGCTCCGACAATTTCACCTTCGCCGGCCGTGCCCCGGCCGCGCAGATCATCCCGGTCCCCTTCGCCGAGATCGCGGCGCAGTCGATGCTGCCCAATGCGCATCTGCTCTGGGCCTCGGTCTGGTACGGCATCGCCGCCGAGGCCGTCGCCCGCGCCGAGGGCTTCGTGCGCAGCGAGGCGCGCAAGCGCCCGGGCTCGACCCCGCCGAGCGCGCTGCGCCTGGCCGAGCTCCTCGCCCGCCTGCAGCAGTTCAAGGCGCTGGTCGTCGCCGGGCTCGATCGCTATGAGCGCGCCCGCGGCGATGTCGACGAGCTCTCCTCGATGGGCTTCGTCGTGGCGATGAACAGCATCAAGGTCGTGGCCTCGCAGAGCGTCGGCGAGATCGTGATGCAGGCCTTCCTGATCTGCGGCATCCAGGGCTATCGCAATGACAGCCCGGCGAGCCTGGCGCGCCTGATGCGCGATGCGCTCTCGGCGCCGATCATGATCAACAACGACCGAATCCTCGGCAACACCTCCAACCTGCTGGCGGTCTACAAGCACGACCCCAGCCTTTCCAGGTGATCGCATGTGCCAGAACTGCCCCCAGCCGCAGGGCTTCCTCGCGGAACTGATCGATAGCGGTCTGCTGATCGACACCGGCGTCGACGGACTCTATGGCCGCAGCGGTCGGTTCGAGGAGGTCATCGCCCGTTTCGACGACCTGATCACCCGCCATGGCGGCCAGGACGGCGCCGAGATCGTTCGCTTTCCGCCTGCAATGAGCCGCAAGCATTTCGAGAAGAGCGGCTATCTCAAGAGCTTCCCGCAGCTTGCCGGTACCGTGCATTCCTTTGCCGGCGACGAGCGCGCCCATGCCGAATTGCTGCACAAGGTGGCCGATGGGGTCGACTGGACCGATGGACAGATCTCGACCGAGGTCGTGCTGACTCCGGCCGCCTGCTACCCGCTCTATCCGGTCGTGGCCAGGCGCGGCCCGCTCAAGGCCGACGGCGCGCTGTTCGACCTGCAATCCTACTGCTTCCGGCACGAGCCCTCGAAGGACCCGGCCCGGATGCAGCTCTTCCGGATGCGCGAATATGTCCGCTTCGGCACGCCCGAGCAGGTCACGGAATTCCGTGCGACCTGGCTCGAACGCGGCCAGGAGATGATGGCGTCGCTCGGCGTGCCCTTGAATCTCGACGTCGCCAACGATCCGTTCTTCGGCCGGGCCGGGCGCATGCTCGCCAACAACCAGCGCGACCAGCGCCTGAAGTTCGAGCTGCTGATCCCGATCGAGAGCGAGGAGAAGCCGACCGCCTGCCTCTCCTTCAACTACCATCAGGACCATTTCGGCACGACCTGGGGCATCGAGACCGCTGCCGGCGAGACCGCGCATACCGCCTGCGTCGGCTTCGGCATGGAGCGGGTCGCGCTCGCCCTGTTCAAGCACCATGGCTACGATGTCGAGCGCTGGCCGGCTGCGGTGCGCAACGTGCTCTGGCCGTGAGCGCGATGACGGCCCAGCACAAGATCGCCGTGCCCGCCGCCATGGCGGGCCGGCTCTTGCCGGTCGATCCGCTCGCCTATGACCGGCATGCCATGCATGCCGGCGAGCGGCATTGGCCGCAGACCAATTGCTATGCCGATCTCTGGATCGAGATCCTGCACGCGCTCGGCCTGGAGCCGGCGGCGGCCTTCGGCTTCACCGTCACCCAGGATTTCGAGGGTGACCAGTTCACCTTCTTCAAGCCGCCGCTCGACGACCTCGAAGCGCTCTACGGCCTCAAGGTGACGGAGCTTGCGCTCTATGACGATCTGATCGGCCATATCGAGCAGCAGGTCGGGCTCGGCCGCCTCGTCCTGCTCGAACTCGATTCCTTCTACATGCCCGATACCCGCGGCGTCTCCTATCGCGACAGCCACGGCAAGACGACGATCGCGGTGAACCGGCTCGACCGCGCCGCCCGCGAGCTCGACTATTTCCACAATGACGGCCTGCACCGCGCCGAGGGCGAGGATTTCGACGGCCTGTTCCGGCTGCTGCCGGGGCAGATGCGCGAGGACACGCTCTTCCCCTATGCCGAGATGGTGCGCCTGCCGCAGCGCCGGCCCGACGATGCGGCCCTGCGCGCGACGGCCCTGAAGCTGCTCGCCCGCCATGTCGCGCGCCGGCCGACCGACAATCCGGTCGCGGCCTTCCGCGTCGTCGCTACTCAGCAGGCCGAGGCGCTGGCCGAGCGGCCCGGCGCAGCCTTCCATCACTACGCCTTCAACACGCTGCGCCAGCTCGGCGCCAATTTCGAATTGCTCGCCAGCCATCTCTCCTGGCTCGGCCAGAGCGTCGAAGGATTGGACACGGCGCGTGACGGCTCGCTGCGTATCGCCGAGGGCGCCAAGGTGGCGCAGTTCCATCTGGCGCGGGCGATGAAGCAGAAGCGCTTCGAGCGCTTCGATGCGACGCTCGCCGGCCTCGTCGGCGAGTACGATCAGGTCAGCGAGGCGCTCGGGCAGCGCTTCCCCGGCTGAGCCATGGCCCGCATCGTCGCGCGTAGTGGGGAACGGGTCGAGTCGCTCGCAGGCTGGTCCTGGCTCGCAACGCCGGCCGATGCCGCCGCGGCGCCAGCCGATTTGCCCGAGGCCGGCGACTGGCAGGAGGCTGCGGTGCCCGGCACTGTCGCCGGGACACTGCGCTCGCTGGGCCGGCTCGATGATGCCAGCGCCGAAGCGATCGGCCAGCAGGATCACTGGTACCGCACGCGGCTGACCGAGCCTTTGAACGGGCGCCTGCGCTTCGAGGGGCTGGCGACCGTCACGGAAATCTGGGTCGGCGGTGCCAAGCAGGCCGATAGCGCCTCGATGTTTGCACCCGTCGAGCTTGCAATGAATTGCCCGGCTGGGACCGAGATCGCGTTGTGCTTCCGCGCACTCGCGCCGAAGCTAGCGGCAGCTCCGCGCCGTTCCCGCTGGCGGCCGGCGATGATCCAGCCCAATGGCCTGCGCTGGTTCCGCACCAGCGCGCTCGGCTCGATGCCGGGCTGGTGCCCGCCCGGCCTGCCGACCGGGCCGTACCGTTCGGTGCTGCGGATCGAGAGCGAGGCGAATGCGCCGAAGATCGAATCCGTCGATCTGCGCACGAGCTATGATGGGCAGACCGGCGCCGTTGCGCTCGGCCTGACGCTTGCCGCGAACGCGCAGCTGCCAGAGAATGCCATCATGCGCTGTGCCGGCGGCGAGGCGGCCTTGCATGCCGATGGCGATATTCGATTAGCCGGCACATTATCCATGCCCGGCATCTCCCCCTGGTTCCCGCACACCCATGGCGAGCCGGTGCTGCACGATCTCGTCCTGACGCTCGATAACGAGACCATCGAGCTCGGCCGCATCGGTTTCCGCTCGCTCGAGGTCGATCGCGGCGAGGATGGCGAGGGTTTCGACCTCGTGGTCAACGGCGTGCCGGTGTTCTGCCGTGGCGCCTGCTGGAGCAATGCCGACGTCACGACGCTGGCCGGCGGCCGTGCGGCCTACGAGCCCTGGCTCCGGCTGGCGCGCGAGGCTGGGATGAACATGATCCGCCTGCCGGGCGTGATGACCTATGAGGACGACGATTTCTTCGCGCTCTGCGATGAGTTCGGCATCATGGTCTGGCAGGAGATGATGCTGGCCAATTTCGACTATCCGCAGGGCGATGCCGGCTTCCGCGCGGCGATCGCGGCGGAGGTCGAGGCGCTGCTCGGCCGGACGCAAGGCTCGCCGAGCTTCTCCGTGCTCTGCGGCGGCAGCGAGGTCTTCCAGCAATCGGCGATGCTGGGCGCGCCGCCCGAGGCCTGGTCAGGACCGGTCTTCGACGAGGTCCTGCCGGAGGCCGTCGCCACTTTTAGGCCGGACATCGCCTATGTCCCGAATTCGCCCTCGGGCGGGCCGCTGCCCTTCGTCGCCGACAAGGGCGTGACGCATTATTACGGCGTCGGCGCCTATATGCGCGGGCTCGACGATGCCCGCCGGGCCAATGTCCGCTTCGCCGCCGAAAGCCTCGCCTTCGCCAATGTGCCGGAGGAGGTCTCGCTGCGGTCAGGCAAGCCGCCGGCGATCACCCATCATCCCGACTGGAAGCGTGCCGTGCCGCGCGATGCCGGCGCCTCCTGGGATTTCGAGGATGTGCGCGACCATTATCTCGAACGCCTCTATGGGCTGGAGCCGGCGCGGCTGCGGCGTGAGGACCCCGAGCGCTATTTCGCCCTGTCGCGCGCCACCGTCGCCGAGGTGATGGAAGAGACTTTCGCCGAATGGCGGCGGCCGGCCTCGCCGACATCAGGCGCGCTGGTCTGGCTGCTGCAGGACCTCCGGCCCGGTGCCGGCTGGGGCGTGATCGCCAGCGATGGCGAACCGAAATCGGCCTGGCATGGGCTCGCCCGCGCCTTCCGGCCGGTCCAGCTCGCGCTCACCGACGAGGGCGTCAACGGGCTTGCCTTGCATATCCTGAACGAGCGTCCGCAATCGCTGGCTGCCACCGTCGAATTGACCTGCTGGCGTGCCGGTGAAGTTGCAATCGTCCAGGCGAAGCGCGAGCTCGCGCTCGCGCCACGCACGGCGACGACGTTGTCCACTTTCGATCTGATCGGCCGCTTCTTCGATATCGCCTATGCCTATCACTTCGGCCCGCCCGGCCATGACGTGACCTCGGCCGTGCTGCGCGATGCCGCGAGCGGCGCGGTGCTGGCTGAGGCCTTCCACTTCCCGCTCGGGCGCGGCCATGAGCGCCATCATTGCGGGCTCGTCGCGCAGCTCGAGCGCGAGGGCGACAATTGGTGGCTCGTGCTCTCGACCCAGCGCTTGGCGCAATCGGTCGAGATCGTCGATGCCGGCTGGCGGCCGGAGCAAAGCTGGTTCCATCTCGCGCCCGGCGAGCCGCGGCGGGTCCGCTTGCGGCCGCGCTCGGGCACCAGCGCTGCCCCGGCGGGAGAAGTCCGCGCCGTCAACGCGATCGACCGGGTGAGCTACGCCGCGAGCAGGTGAGCTCGGCTTAGGCCGCGCCGCCACAGCCCTTGCCGGGCGCGGGTAGGACAAGCCAGGCGCCACCGCGATAGAGTGCCTTTACCGCGCCTGGCTCGCTCGGGCGCAGCACGACGAAACTGGAGCCGGCGGAGACGAGACTGCCCTGGCTGGCGGCGGTTTCGGTGATTGTCCGGGCCGGGCCGAAGACGACGAGCGCCGGCGTCTCGACGACGAAGGCCGCGACCGCCATGGCGCTGAACCAGGCGAGCAGCGCGAGCGCCATGCCGGCGGGCAGCGGGAGCGCCCTAGTAATCATAGGCGTGCTCGAATTCGGCACCCTGGCGCTCGATCGCGCCGATTTGCGCTGCGAGCACCTCGACGGGCGTGTCGATGCCGAGACGCCGCCAGCCCGGGCGTGATTGCAGCGGCAACGAGAACACTTCGGAGCCGGCCAGCGACAGCGTCGCCTGATTCGGCTTAAGGATGGTCGTCAGGATCGCGGTGTTGCCGGCGATCTCGACGAGGCTGCGGCCCCTGGCGCCCAATCCGCGTGCGATCTCGGTGAAGGCGCGGTAGCGCGGCGTCTCGATCAGGCTGGCCGTGCGGCCGTCCGGCAGCGAGATGTCCCTGATCCGCTTGATCCGCGGATCGGCCTTCAGGTCGCTCTCGTCCAGCTCGGCGACGACGCTGCGCAGGGTCAGCACGGCCGGATCATAGCCGGCGGCGTAGCCCAGGACCTTGGCATAGACGTATTTGCCGCCCCATTCGAGGCTGAGCGCGAGGCGGCGTTCGAGCGCGCGCAGCGAGAACACGAACGGCGTCTCGTTCCAGAGCCGCTCGAGTTCACTGCCGAAGGGATAGCGGTACCAGGGTGTCTGGCGCAGGAAATCGGCATAGTCGGCGCGCATCCGTATCGCGAGCTCGTCCTCCGCGGTCTTCTGCGGGCCGCGCCACCAGGCGCTCACCGCGCCGATGCTGCGCTCATAGGCGCCCTGCAGCAGCATCTCGGCGGTGAAGCTGAGGCCAATCACATAGTTCGTGGTCTTCTGCGAGGCGGTGCCGGTCCCGGTGCGCGAGGCGATCTCGGTGGCGCGGCACAAGCTCGACCAGAAGCTATTGATGCCGGCGAGATAGTCATAGGCCGATTCCGAGGATTGCCGGGTGACGCCGGCGAGATCGGCATAGGCGTGGACGATGTACCATTCGGGATAGGTCAGGTAGCTGTCGCCGAGCGGGCGCCGGTCGGGTGCATCGACCAGCGGGGCCGCAGTGCGAGGCGCCGCAGGCGGGGCGACACAGCCATATTCGACGCCGGCGACGGGGATCGCGACCGCGGCGACCAGCAGGGCGACGAGGCCGCCCGCCCAGAGCGCGACCCTGGTGCGGCGCGTCATGCCGTCACGCGCTCGCGCACCGGCCAGAAGCCGACGAGGATGGCGAGACCGCCGAGCGCCAGATGCGGAATGCTCGACAGGAACTTGATCAGCAGCGGCGTGTTGCGGATGCCTTCGAGGAACAGGCTGAGGTCGAGATAGCTCGAGCCGGTGGTGACGCCGACCAGGCCGTCGACGAAATAGAGCACGCCGAAGATCCTGAGGAACTGCAGCGCCGCATGGCGCGAGAGGAAGGCCGCGGCCAGTGCCCAGGCGCCCGAGGCGACATGCAGCGCGTCCTTGTAGATGTCGAGATAGAACAGGCCGAAAACCCGGCCTTCGGCATCCTTGAAGGCCGGCACATAATTCGTCGCCGCGGCGAACAGCAGCGCGATGCCGAGGGCGATGGCGGTGAGGCGATAGCGATCCATGACGGCCCTCAAGCGAAATACGTGTCCCACATCTGGTTCCGGAAGATGATGTTGGGATCGTGGCGGCGCTTGGCCGCGACGAACTGCTCGACCTTGGGATAGGCGGTGCGGAGCTGGTCACGCCGCGCATGCAGGCGATAGGGCAAATAGAAGGAGCCGCCGAAGCCGGTGACGCGCTCGATCAGGCCTTCGGTCAGCTGGATCATGTCGACCTCGCCTGCCGGCGAGATCTCCTGCGAGAACGACATCACCGCGGCGATGCGCGGGGTCGGCGCGAAGGCCAGCACGGCGTCGGGATCGGCACCGACATAACGCAGGGTGACATTGAGGAACTCGGCCTTGGCCGGCGGGATCAGGGCGCGGCAGGCGGCGATGAACTCGCCGAGCTTGTCGGGCGGGATGAAATATTCGTGCAGGATGTCGGTGCGGCGGCCATCGCGTCCGGCGAGGTTGACGACCGGCTCGGCCATTAGGGAATTGCGTGTCGCCACCGCCGAGGCGACATTGGGCGCGATCCGGGTCTCGGCTGTCCAGCGCACCCATTTGAACAGTTCGCTGCCGGTCTGGGCGCGATAGAGCTCGCGGGAGAGGCCGGTCATGCTGCCCGATTGCGCCACGGCCGGAAGCTTCGCCGGCTGGCTGGCCGCCTCGCGATAACTCACCAGCAGCGCCTCGTCGAACAGGTCCTGGCGCGAGACCGAGAGGCGGCCATAGGCCATTTTGACCTTGGGATCCTGCACCGCCTTGATGAAGGCGGTGGAGAAGCGGTTCGCGGCCATGGTCTCGAAGGTCGGCGCCATCAGGGCGTTCGCGACCATCTCGACCTCGAGGTCGACGATGATGCCGAAGAGGCCGTAGCCACCCATCGCCAGGCCGAACAGCTCGGCATTCTCCTGGCGCGAGCAGGTGACGAGCTCGCCATTGGCCAGGAGGAGGCGCAGCGAGCGCACGGTCGAGCCGAAGGGGCCATAAGGCACCGGCCAGCCATGGGCATTGACGCTGAAGGTGCTGCCGAGGCCGAAATCGCTGTTCGACTGCATCACCGCCGGCGAGAAGCCCTGCGGATCGAGCGCCTTGATCACGTCCCACCAGCGTGTGCCGGCGACGGTACGGTAGGTGCGCGCCTTGCTGTCGAACTCGATCGGACCGCCGGGCAGGGTGACCGCGACGCCGTCGCGCGGCAGGCTCTGCCCGCCCATGGAATGGCGGGCGACGCCGACGGCGACCGGTCGCTTCTCGGTCGCGGCCGCCTTCAGCTCGGCCCGCAGCAATTCGACGAGCGGCTCGGCCGGCCCCGCTTTCGGCCGGAGATGCTTCATCACCGGTGTCGGGTTGAGCAGGCTGGCATCGTTCAGGACCGGGCGGATGTCGGCGCTCGCAGGGCGCGCGAGCGCTGCCGCCGTCGCGCCGGCCAGGAGCGAGCGCCGGGTGAGATTGGGACCAGGGGAGGGCGTCATCGAGGCTCCGGATCGCAGCGCGCGCAGGATAGCCGGAGAGACAAAGCCGGTCGACCGATCGTGCCGCACGAGGTCGCCTTGTGAGAGTCTGTCGCGAAATGGCTGGCCAATGATCGGCGCGGCCGCCTACTCGCTCAGTGCGAGCCTTATCTTGGCACGCGCCTGCCGCACGAGCGGCGACAGCGCCCCAGCATCCGTCTCGAAGCCGGTGCGGAACTCCTCGCGCATGCGCTTGGTCCAGAACTGGTTGATGTGGTCGGCGATTGAAGCGACCGCCTCGGCCTCGGGATAGGACTTGAAGAAGTCGCCGATCTGGTTGGCCATGAAGGCGAGCTTGGCGAGGTTCTCGCTCGCATGATCCCGGGTCATCGCTGCGCTGCTCTCGGCTTTGGTCATCTTGCCGCGCTCTCCACGGTGTCGGCGAGGCGCCCGGCGAAGACGGTGGCGGAATCGGCGCGGGCGATGCAGACCAGCGTCAGGCCGAGCGCGTTCGCCCGCTCGATCGCCAGCGAGGTCGGCGCCGAAATCGAGACCAGCGTGCCGGCGCCGAAGATCGCCGCCTTCTCGACCATTTCGAAGGAGGCCCGGCTGGTGACCAGCACGAAGCCGCCGTTCGCATCGTGGCCGGCGCGCAGGCGGGCGCCGATCAGCTTGTCCAAGGCGTTGTGGCGGCCGACGTCCTCGCGCACCGCCAGGATCGCGCCATCGCGGCCGCACCAGGCGGCGGCATGGACCGAGCGGGTCAGGCGGTGCAGTGGCTGCTGGCGTTCGAGCGCGCCGAGTGCCGCGCCGATCGCTGCAGGCGCGATCGGTGTCGCCGTGGCGGCGCGCGCCTCCGCCGCCGGCAGGTCGGCGAGCGCCTCGACGCCGCAGAGCCCGCAGGAGGTTCGGCCCGAGAGATTGCGGCGGCGGGCGAGATGCTCGCGAAAGCGGCCGGGCGCCAGCTCGACGCTGACGACGATACCGTCCTGCTGCGGAGTGACCGTGATTCCTCTGATCTCGTCGATGTTGCGGACGATGCCCTCGGTCAGGCTGAAGCCTGCGACGAAATCCTCGAGGTCGGAGGGCGTCGCCATCATCACCGCATAGGGCAGATTGCCGTAGACGATGTTGACGGGCGCTTCGACCGCGACCTCGGCGCTCGCCGGAGCAGCGTCATTGGCTGCGCCGAAGCCGATGGTCCGGACGGCGACCGCATGGCTCGCCGGCGGTTGGGCGGGCGGGCTATTCCGCGGCATCGGGCATGCGCCCCGCGATCAGGCGCAGCGAGACATCCTGCTCGCGATTGCGCTCCTGCCATTCGGAATAATAGTTCGTCCGCCGGACCTCGACCGCCGTGACCTTGTATTCCGGGCAGTTCGTCGCCCAGTCGGAATAGTCGGTGGTGATGACGTTGGCGCCGGTCGAGGCATGATGGAAGGTGGTGTAGACCACGCCCGGCTGGACCCGCTCGGTGATTTCGGCGCGCAGCGAGATGTCGCCGGAGCGGCTGGCGAGTGCGACGAGATCGCCGTCCTTGATGCCGCGGCTCTCGGCGTCGAAGGGGTGGATCTCCAGCACGTCCTCGTCATGCCAGGCCTGGTTCTCGGTGCGTCGCGTCTGCGCGCCGACATTGTATTGCGAGAGGATGCGCCCGGTGGTCAGGATCAGCGGATAGCGCGGTCCGGTCCGCTCCTGCGTCGGCACGTATTCGGTGATCATGAACTTGCCCTTGCCGCGCACGAAGCGGTCGACATGCATCAAGGGCGTACCGGTCGGGGCCTTGTCGTTGCAGGGCCACTGCACCGAGCCGAGCTGTTCGAGCTTGTCGTAGGAGACGCCGGCGAAGGTCGGCGTCAGCCTGGCGATCTCGTCCATGATCTCGCCGGGGTGGCCGTAAGCCATGTCGTAGCCGAGCGCCCGGGAGAGATCGATCGTCGCCTGCCATTCCGACTTGCCGGACAGCGGTGCCATCACCTGGCGGACGCGGTTGATGCGGCGTTCGGCATTGGTGAAGGTGCCGTCTTTCTCCAGGAAGGAGGAGCCCGGCAGGAAGACATGGGCGTATTTGGCCGTCTCGTTCAGGAAGAGGTCCTGGATGACGACGCATTCCATCGCGGCGAGACCGGCCGTGACGTGCTGGGTGTTCGGGTCGGACTGGGCGATGTCCTCGCCCTGGACATAGAGCCCCTTGAAGCTGCCGCCGACGGCCTCGTCGAGCATGTTGGGGATGCGCAGACCCTGCTCGGCATCGAGCGGGACGCCCCACAGCGCCTCGAAGCTCTGCCGGGTCGCATCATCGGCAACATGGCGATAGCCGGTGAATTCGTGCGGGAACGAGCCCATGTCGCAGGAGCCCTGGACATTGTTCTGGCCGCGCAGCGGATTGATGCCGACGCCGTCGTGGCCGATATTGCCGGTCGCCATGGCAAGGTTTGCCATCGCCATCACCGTGGTCGAACCCTGGCTGTGCTCGGTGACGCCGAGCCCGTAATAGATCGCGCCATTGCCGCCGGTGGCGTAGAGCCGCGCCGCGGCGCGAACATCGGCCGCCGGCACGCCGGTGAACTCCTCGCTCGCCTCGGGCGAGTTGCGCTCCTGCGCGACGAAGCGGGCCCAGAGCTCGAAATCGGCGAGATCGCAGCGCTCGCGGACGTAGGTCTCGGCGATCAGCCCCTCGGTCACCACGACATGCGAGATCGCGTTGAGCAGGGCGACATTGGTGCCCGGCTTCAACTGCAGATGATAATCCGCCTTCACATGGGGCGACTTGACGAGGTCGATCCGGCGCGGATCGGCGACGATGAGCCTCGCGCCCTGGCGCAGGCGCTTCTTCATGCGGGAGGCGAAGACCGGGTGGCCGTCGGTCGGGTTGGCGCCGATGACGATGATGACGTCGGATTTCGCGACCGACTTGAAGTCCTGCGTGCCGGCGGAGGTGCCGAGCGTGGTCTTCAGGCCATAGCCGGTCGGCGAATGGCAGACGCGGGCGCAGGTATCGACATTGTTGTTGCGGAAGGCGGCCCGCACCAGCTTCTGGATGAGGTAGACCTCCTCATTGGTGCAGCGTGATGAGGTGATGGCGCCGACCGACTCCCGGCCGTACTGCGCCTGGATGCGCTTGAACTCGCTGGCGGCGTAGGCGATCGCCTCGTCCCAGGATACCTCGCGCCAGGGATCGGTGATCTTCTCGCGGATCATTGGCCTGGTCATGCGGTCCTTGTGCGTCGCATAGCCCCAGGCGAAGCGGCCCTTGACGCAGGAGTGGCCCTCGTTCGCCTTGCCGTCCTTGTAGGGCACCATGCGCACGACGCGGTCGCCCTGCATCTCGGCCTTGAACGAGCAGCCGACGCCGCAATAGGCGCAGGTCGTGACCTTGGAATGCTCGGGCTGGCCGAGCTCGATCACCTTGTTCTCGATCAGAGTCGCGGTCGGGCAGGCCTGGACGCAGGCTCCGCAGGAGACGCATTCGGAGCCGAGGAAATCGGTCGGACCCGCGGCGACGCGCGAGTCGAAGCCGCGGCCGGTGATCGTCAGTGCGAAGGTGCCCTGCACCTCGGCGCAGGCGCGCACGCAGCGATTGCAGACGATGCATTTGCTGGGATCATAGGTGAAATAGGGGTTGGACGTGTCCTTCGGCAGCCAGCTCTCGTTGGCATAGCCCTCGGCGCTCGCTGGCTTGACGTGGTTCTCGCCATCATAGCCATAGCGGACCTCGCGCAGGCCGACCGCGCCGGCCATGTCCTGCAATTCGCAATCGCCATTGGCCGAGCAGGTCAGGCAGTCGAGCGGGTGATCGGAGATGTAGAGCTCCATCACGCCCTTGCGCAGGGAGGACAGGTTCTCCGACTGGGTGCGCACGACCATGCCGTCCTCGGCCGGCGTCGTGCAGGACGCTGGCGTGCCGCGCCTGCCCTCGATCTCGACCAGGCAGAGCCGGCAGGAGCCGAAGGGTTCGAGCGAATCGGTGGCGCAGAGCTTGGGGATGGCCGTGCCGAGACTCATCGCCGCCGCCATCACCGAGGTGCCGGCCGGGACGGTGACGCTTTCGCCATCGATGGTCAGCGTGACCGTCGTCTCGGCGACACGGATCGGCGTTCCGAAATCGATCTCCTTGATCAGGCCCATCGATGTCTCCTCACTCCGCCGCCAGCGGCAGCTCAGGTGCCGGCGGGCGGTCGAAATCCTCGAAGAAATGGTCGAGCGCGCTCATCACCGGCATCGGGGTGAGACCGCCCATGGCGCAGAGCGAAGCGTCGGTCATCAGCTTGTTGAGATCGCGCAGCACGGCGAGGTTCTTCGGCCGCTCGGTGCCGGCGATGATCCTGTCGACCAGCTCGACGCCGCGCGTCGCGCCGATGCGGCAGGGCGTGCACTTGCCGCAGCTCTCCTTGGCGCAGAACTCGAAGGCGAAGCGGGCTTGCCTAGCCATATCGACGCTGTCGTCGAAGACGACGATGCCGCCATGGCCAAGCATCGCCTTGATGCCGGCCAGCGCCTCGTAGTCCATCAGCGTATCCAGCTGCTTGGCGGTGAGATAGGCGCCGAGCGGGCCGCCGACCTGCACCGCCCGGATCGGCCGGCCCGAGAGCGTGCCGCCGCCCATGCCCTCGATGATCTCGCGCAGCGAGATGCCGAAAGCGAGCTCGATCAGCCCGCCGCGTTTGACGTTGCCGCCGAGCTGAACCGGCAGCGTGCCGCGCGAGCGGCCCATGCCGTAGTCGGCATAAGCCTTGGCGCCATGGGTCAGGATCCACGGCACCGCGGCGAAGGAGAGCACGTTGTTGACGATGGTCGGCTTGCCGAACAGGCCTTGCAGGGCCGGGATCGGCGGCTTGGCCCGGACGATGGCGCGATTGCCTTCCAGGCTCTCCAGCAGCGAGGTCTCCTCGCCGCAGATATAGGCGCCGGCGCCGAGCCGGACCTCGAGCTCGAAAGCCTTGCCCGAGCCGAGCACGGACGGGCCGAGCAGGCCGGCATTGCGTGCCTTCAGGATCGCCCGCTGCAGCGCCTTGTGGGCGTGCGGATATTCGGAGCGCAGATAGATGTAGCCCTTGGTGGCACCGACCGCGATGGCGGCGATCGCCATGCCCTCGATCAGCAGGAAGGGGTCGCCCTCCATCAGCATCCGGTCGGCGAAGGTGCCGCTATCGCCCTCATCGGCATTGCAGACGATGTATTTCTGCGTCGCCCTGGCATCGTGGACAGTCTTCCACTTGATGCCGGTCGGGAAGCCGGCGCCGCCGCGGCCGCGCAGGCCGGATGCCTTCACTTCCTCGACGATCTCGGCGCCGCTGAGAGAGAGCGCCTTTTCCAGGCCCTTCAGACCGTCATGGGCGCGATAGTCGGCGAGCGAGAGCGGATCGGTGACGCCGACGCGTTCGAAGGTCAGGCGTTGCTGGCGCTTCAGCCAGTCGAGCTCGTCCGTCTTGCCGAGCAGCAGGGCATGCGCGCCGCCGCTCTGGAAATCGGCCTCGTACAGCGAAGGGACGTCCTTCGCCGCAACGGGGCCGTAGGCGATCCGGCCTTCCGGCGTCTCGACCTCGACCAACGGCTCGAGCCAGAGCATGCCGCGCGAGCCGTTGCGGATGAGTTCGATCGCGATGCCGCGAGCCTGCGCCTCCCTGGCGATGGCCTGCGCGACCGCATCGGCTCCAACCGAGAGGGCGGCGGCGTCGATCGGGACATAGATGCGGACCGTTGCACTCATTGCCGGGCTCCGCACAGAGCGGCGACGCGGTCAGCATCGACCCGGCCGATCAATTCGCCCTCGACCAACGCGGAGGGGCCGAGTGCGCAATTGCCCAGGCAATAGACGGTCTCGACGACCGCCTTGTCGGGCCCGCCATGCTCATCGACGACGATGCCATGCTCGCGCGCCAGTTCCTGCACCAGCGTCTCGCAGCCGAGCGCCTGGCAGGCCTCGGATCGGCAGAGCTTGACGATGCGGCGCGGCGGCGGAGCCGTGCGGAAGTCGTGATAGAAGGAGATGGTGCCGTGCACATCGGCCCGCGACAGGTTGAGCGCCTCGGCGATCAGCGGCACGGCCTTGGGATCGACATAGCCGAACTCGTCCTGCAGCGCGTGCAGGATCGGCAAGGTTGCGCCTTCGAGATGGGCGAGACCCGCGATGATCAGGCGCGCATTGTCGTCGTCCCAGGCCGGGTATGCCGCCATGTCTCCTCCGCGGCGGGCCATCTGCGCAGCGCCCGCCTTCCGGAATTGAGCGCCAAGTTTGGAACGGGTTCAAATTGTTTGTTCCAACCGTATGATAGTTGAAGACTATCATACGGGGCGAGTTGGCGCGGCGATCCGACCTTCATGTCGAAGCACTGTCGACGAAGACGCTTCCTGATGCTGCGGCGCGATAGAGTGAAGCTATCGCACGATCAGTCGCCGAGGCAGGGCGGCGTCGGCGACGGGGCGTGTCATCGTCAGCAGGTTGCGGGCGAGGGGCGCCATGGGTTGCCGGTCGGCGACGATCAGGCCGATCGTCCGTTGCGCTGCCGGCTCGACCAAGGGCAGCGCCTTGGTGCCGACCGGCACGCCGAAGAATTCGAGCAGCTGGAGCGAGACGATGCTGGAGACGCCCTGCATGCCGGCATGGGAGCAGAGGTTGAAGATCGAATTGGTCTCGATCGCCGGGCGCGGTGCCTGCCCGACCGAGCGGAAGATGCCGTCGATGATGCGCCGGTTCTGCATGTCGGAGGTGAGCAGGCAGAGCTTGAGCTCGGCCGCTTCCGCCCAGCTGATCGTCTCGCGCTGGCCGAACTCGCCGTCCTCGCGAGTCAGCAGGACATAGGATTCCAGGTAGATCGGCTTCGAGATCACCCGTTCGAGCGGCTCGTTGTCGAGATAGGTCAGGCCGGCGTCGAGCTCGAAATCGTCGATGCGCTGCTGGATCTCGGCCGAGGTCAGCGACAGCACCGTCAGCGACACCGCCGGATAGCGCGCCGAGAACGGCGCGGTGATATGGGCGATCATCGGCAGCGCCGTCGGGATCGCACCGAGCCTGATGCGGCCGCTGACGCCTTCGCGCAATTCGGCGATCGCGCCCTTCATCTGCTCGGCTTCGGCCAGCATGCGCCGGGCATGGGCGAGCACGACCTCGCCCTCGCGGGTCAGCCCCTGGAAGCGGCGACCGCGCTCGACGATCATTACGCCGAGCTCCTCT
>Ga0209025_1000680_pt1 | contig 58342 bp, 59 predicted proteins | sample AraplaMF_Col_mLB_FD_184256 | JGI IMG/M metagenome (GOLD analysis project Ga0209025, IMG submission 184256) | Arabidopsis root microbial communities from the University of North Carolina, USA - plate scrape MF_Col_mLB (SPAdes) (version 2) | ecosystem: Host-associated > Plants > Roots > Endosphere... | reverse complement strand
TGAAACCCGGCAACTTTAGCTTTAGCTAAAAAGTGCTAAATCCAGCATGTTTTTAACATGAGAGATAAGGCGTGGATTGTAGATAACGTCATTCTTTCATTTTAGAAAGAATGGCGTTTTTATTTTTGTATGTAAGGGAAGTGATCGTTTGAGTTTGTTGGAAAAATTAAATAATGGAATTGTATTAGGTGATGGAGCTATGGGGACTTTATTATACTCTGGGGGGTTACATAGCTGTTTTGAAGAACTAAACATTACTGAACGAGATCGAATTATTCACATTCATGAACAATATATTAATGCTGGTGCAGAGGTCATACAAACAAATTCTTATGGCGCAAATGCTGGAAAACTAAGACAACATGGATTGGAAAAATTAGTTAAACAAATCAATCAAATGGCAGTCAGAAATGCAAGAGAAGCTTCTAAGGGAAGAGCACTAATACTTGGGGGTATTGGTGGAATGAAATACATCGGGTCAACTTTTGCAACACCGTTAGAAAGGGAAATCATGTTGTTAGAGCAAGCATCTGCCTTGCTTGAAGAAGGTGTAGATGGCATCATGCTTGAGACCTTTTATGACGAACATGAATTATATGATGCTGTTACTTTATTACGAGAGCGTACGGATATCCCAATCATTGCACAAGTAACATTACAAGAAATCGGTGTGATGCAAAGCGGTCAATATATAGAAAAAATTCTCCCTAAATTAGTTGATTTAGGAGCGGATGTTGTAGGAATCAATTGTCATTTAGGACCACTTCATATGATTGAATCGTTAAATACGGTTGCTTTACCGAAAAAAGGATTTTTATCGGCATTTCCAAACTCAGGACTTCCTTTGTATGAAGAAGGTAAATACGTATATAAATCGAATCCAGAATATTTTGAAGATATGGCGAAACCATTTATTGAACAAGGCGTTCGTTTGATTGGTGGTTGCTGTGGTACAACACCCGCACACATTGCCGCACTACGCAATAAAATAGATCATTTAAAGCCTGTCACACAAAAAGAAATCAATCATCGAACGATTACAATAAAAATACCAAAGCAGCCTGAACAAAAAAATGAAACACTATCTGAAAAAGTAAAACAGAGAACAACGATAATCGCTGAACTGGATCCACCAAAAACTTTACAAACTAGACGATTTTTTGAAGGGGCAAAGGCTCTAAATAATGCAGGAGCTGATGCGATTACGTTGGCAGATAACCCATTAGCTTCACCAAGGATTTCTAATGTAGCGATTGCGTCCATGTTACAACGATTAAATATACCTGTTCTAACCCATTTAACATGCCGTGATCGAAATATGATTGGTCTTCAATCACATTTAATGGGATTATCGACTTTAGGTTTAAATGAAGTATTGGCAATTACGGGGGACCCTGCAAGAGTTGGTGACTTCCCTGGGGCTACATCGGTATATGATGTTGCTTCTTTTGAACTCATTCGCATGATCAAAGAAATGAACGAAGGTAGACTGTATTCCGGAAAAAGTTTAGGAAACGGTACAAGATTTTCAGTAGCCGCTGCATTTAATCCAAATGTTAGGAAAATGGATGCTGCTATTAAAAGACTAGAAAAGAAGATTGAAGCGGGGGCAGATTACTTTTTAACACAACCTGTCTATGATTTAGAAACGATCGATCGTTTATATGAATCTACAAGACATATCAATCAGCCAATATTTATTGGGATTATGCCACTAATTAGTAAAAAGAACGCTGATTTTATTCATTATGAAGTACCAGGTATTACATTAACTGATGAAGTTAGGAGTCGAATTGATATCAAAGATCCTTTGTTAGCAATTGAAGAAGGGAAAAATATTGCAAAAGAACTTGTTGATTATGCAATTGATAAATTTAATGGAATCTACTTGATTACTCCATTCTTAAAATATGAAATTACTGAAGAACTAATCCAATACACTAAAACTCGTAAAAAAGAGGAGATTCAATTATGAAAGCATTAGAGGCAGCATTAAACGAACGAATTCTACTCCTAGATGGAGCAATGGGAACGATGATTCAACAACGAAACTTACAAGCTGAAGATTTTGGTGGTGAAGAACTAGAAGGATGTAATGAATATTTAGTTGTTACTCGTCCAGATGTCATTCAAGAAATCCATGAGGAATATATACTAGCTGGTTCAGATATTATCGAAACAAACACATTTGGTGCAACAAATATCGTATTATCTGATTACAATTTACAGCATTTAGATATCGAATTAAACGAAAAAGCAGCAAAAATTGCAAAAGCTGCAGTACATTCTTCTGGAAAAAATGTCTTTGTAGCTGGTGCAATGGGCCCGACTACAAAAGCAATTAGTGTTACTGGTGGTGTAACGTTTGAGGAATTAATTACTGCATATTTTCGTCAAGCAATAGGACTACTAAATGGTGGTGTGGATTTACTATTAGTTGAAACATGTCAAGATATGAGAAATGTTAAAGCTGCTTGTATAGGGATTAGTAATGCTTTTAAAGAATTAAACCAAACAGTTCCAGTGATGATTTCAGGCACAATCGAACCAATGGGTACAACACTTGCTGGCCAAACAATTGATGCATTTTATTTAGCGATCGAGCACATATCGCCAATTTCTATTGGATTAAACTGTGCGACTGGTCCTGAATTTATGAGAGACCATGTAAGATCATTGTCCGATCTTTCTGAAACATATGTATCTTGTTATCCTAATGCAGGCTTACCTGATGAAGATGGACATTATCATGAGTCGCCGGAGTCACTAGCATATAAAGTACGTGATTTTGCCGAACAAGGTTGGGTCAATATATTAGGTGGCTGTTGTGGTACAACGCCAGATCATATTAAAGCAATGAAAGAAGCCATTTCAGGAATCAAACCTCGTCAATTGAAAAAGAGAACAGACCATGCAGTAAGTGGATTAGAATCTCTTATTTATGATGATAGTATGAGACCATTATTTGTTGGTGAGAGAACGAATGTTATTGGTTCTAGAAAATTTAAAAATTTAATAGCCGATGGGAAATATGAGGAAGCAGCTGAAATCGCCAGAGCACAAGTAAAAAAAGGTGCACATGTAATCGATGTATGTATGGCTGATCCTGACCGAGAAGAATTAGATGATATGGAAAATTTCCTAAAACAACTATTTAATAAAATAAAAGTTCCAATTATGATTGACTCTACAGATGAAAAAGTAATTGAACTCGCATTAACGTATATCCAAGGTAAAGCAATTATTAACTCTATTAATCTAGAAGATGCTGAAGAACGATTTGAAAAAATTTGCCCTTTAATCCATAAATATGGTGCTGCAGTTGTTGTTGGAACGATTGATGAAGATGGAATGGCAGTAACCGCAGAACGAAAACTTGAAATCGCAAAACGTAGTTATCAATTATTAACTGAAAAGTATCATATTCGACCTTCAGATATCATTTTTGATCCACTGGTATTTCCTGTAGGTACGGGAGATGTTCAATACATTGGATCTGCGAAAGCGACGATCGAAGGCATACGACTGATAAAAGAAGCACTACCAGAGTGTTTAACAATTCTAGGATTAAGTAATATTTCATTTGGCCTACCTAATAGCGGGCGTGAAGTATTAAATGCAGTCTTTTTATACCATTCAACGAAAGCTGGTTTAGATTATGCAATTGTGAATACAGAAAAATTAGAAAGATTTGCATCAATACCACAGGTCGAACGTGAATTAGCTGAAGAACTTCTATTTAATACGTCTCAAGAAACATTAGATCGATTTGTAGAGCATTTTCGTCATTCAGTAAAAAAGGAAGAAAAACCGAAGGAACTATTACCTGTTGAAGAAAGACTTTCAGCATGTATTATTGAAGGTTCAAAGCAAGGCTTAATTGATGATTTACAATTTTGTATTGATCGTGGAGATACACCATTAAATATTATCAATGGGCCTTTAATGACCGGTATGGACGAAGTTGGAAGATTATTTAACAATAATGAACTAATCGTTGCTGAAGTACTACAAAGTGCTGAAGTCATGAAGGCCTCTGTAACATTTTTGGAACAGTTTATGGAAGTAACTGAGAGTTCTCGTAAAGGTAAAGTGATTTTAGCTACTGTTAAAGGTGACGTCCATGATATTGGCAAAAATTTAGTCGATATTATTTTAACGAACAATGGATTTGAAGTTATCAATTTAGGAATCAATATTCGACCGGATGATTTAATTACCCAAATTCGTAAAAATGATCCAGATATTATCGGGTTATCAGGCTTATTAGTTAAATCTGCCCAACAAATGGTTATTACAGCAGGAGATTTGAAAAATGCTGGTATTGATACACCTATTTTAGTAGGTGGAGCAGCACTAACTAGAAAATTTACAGACAATCGTATCCAACCAATCTATGATGGTTTAGTTGTTTATTCAAATGATGCGATGACTGGTTTAGACTTGGCAAATAAAATCGTAAATCCAATTGAGCGTCAAAGTTTAATTGAAAATAAAAAGATAATAAAAAATGATAATCAATTAAATGAATTACCGGAAGTAGAAATAAATACAACTAGATCAAACATCCAACCGTCTGATTGTCTGGTTCCGTCTTCACTAAAGAAGACGGTTATAAAAAATATTCCTGTATCACAAGTTGCGCCATTTATTAACTATCAAATGTTAATTGGTCACCATTTGGGTGTGAAAGGTAAATGGGAAAAACAAGAAAGAGGTCAGGAATTATATGAATTAGTTCAAGAATTATTAAGAGATGGAAATGAATATTTTGACTGTCAAGTAATCTATCAATTCTTCCCTGCTCAAAGTGAAGGAAATGACGTGGTTATTTATGATTCTATTACTTCAAAGCCTATTGAACGTTTTCAATTTCCTCGACAAAGAAAGGAGCCTGGTCTTTGTATTAGTGACTTCTTAAACCCGGTCGGTGAAAAAATGGACTATGTTGGATTTTTCTCAGTGACCTCAGGACCAAGAGTGAGAAATATTGCTGAAAGATGGAAAGAAGAAGGAGAATATTTAAAAAGTCATGTTTTATTTTCCCTAGCTTTAGAGCTAGCAGAAGGACTTGCAGAAAAAACTCATATGTTAATGAGAGAAAAATGGGGTTTCCCAGATGCAGCTGATTTTACAATGCAGGAACGATTTAAAGCAAAATATCAAGGAATCAGAGTTTCGTTTGGGTATCCAGCATGTCCAAATTTAGAGGATCAAGAGAAATTATTTAAGTTAATTAATCCGAATGAAATTGGTATTAACCTAACAGAAGGATTTATGATGCTACCTGAAGCATCAGTAACAGCAATGGTATTCTCACATAAAGACGGAAGATACTTCTCAGTGTAACAAATCAGACCACAGTAATATCCATATAAGTTAACACAATTTGGCAGTAAGTAGAATTGATTTAAAGTCTATTTCTGCCAAATATCTATGTATTCTACATTAGGAGCGATTAAAAATATGCCAATTATTATAAATAAGGATTTACCTGCTACTGAAGTGTTATCTAAAGAGAATGTATTTTATATGACGAAAGAACGCGCTGAAACACAAGATATCCGTCCTTTACACATTGGAATCTTAAACCTGATGCCAACAAAAATAGAAACTGAAACGCAAATATTACGATTAATCGCTAATTCTCCTTTACAAGTAGATGTTGAATTAATTGGTACAGAATCATACAAGCCTAAAAATATTTCAGAAGAACATGTATCAAGTTTTTATAAAACTCTTTTTCAAGTTCAAGATACGAAATATGACGGGTTTATCATTACCGGTGCCCCAGTTGAAACATTAGCATTTGAAGAGGTTGATTATTGGTCTGAATTAAAAGAAATTATGGAGTATACAAAGGAAAATGTCACTTCAACATTACATATTTGTTGGGGCGCACAAGCCGGTTTGTATCATCACTATGGCATTCCTAAACATGCTTTGGAACAAAAGTTGTTTGGTGTATTTCCACATACTTTAGAAGATCGTTTTGTAAACCTTGTCAGAGGGTTTGATGACGAGTACTATGTTCCGCATTCTCGACATACTGAAATTAAAAGAGAAGACATTGATAAAGTAAGTGGATTAAAGATATTAAGTATGTCTAATGATGCTGGTGTTCATTTAGTTTCAAGTGAGGATGGGAAACAAATATTTGCTACAGGCCATAGTGAGTACTGTGAGAACACATTAAAAAATGAGTATGAAAGAGATCAACAAAGAGGGTTAGCTATTCAAATCCCTAAAAACTATTATCAAAATGATGACCCATCAAACCCACCAATTGTCCGTTGGAGAAGTCATGGTAATCTCTTATTCTCAAATTGGTTAAATTACTATGTTTATCAGGAAACGCCATATACATTGTAATGTAATTGAATGGTTCACAAATATTTCATATAAACAGTAAAATTGTTAGAAAATCTATCGGTTTATTAGGACTAGGAACTGTTGGTAGTGGGGTTGTCAAAATTGTTGAAGCCCACCAAGATCGCTTAGCTCATCAAATTGGTTGTTCTGTCGAGGTTAAGAAAGTACTTGTAAAGAATCTTGAGAAGGAACGTGCAATTACCATTCAAAAAGACTTACTAACGACAGATGCGACTGAAATATTAGATGATGCTGATGTTGATGTTGTCGTTGAAGTAATGGGTGGAATAGAAGACGCTAGAAGATACATTCTCCATGCTCTTCGAAATAAAAAACATGTTGTAACAGCAAATAAAGACTTAATGGCTTTATATGGCACTGAGCTATTAAGAGTAGCGAACGAAAATAAATGTGATCTATTTTATGAGGCAAGCGTAGCAGGTGGTATTCCAATTATTCGTAGTTTAGTAGACGGATTAGCTGCAGACCGTGTGACGAAGCTAATGGGGATTGTAAATGGTACGACGAATTTCATTTTAACAAAAATGAGTAATGAGGGTAGACCATATGAAGATGTATTAAAAGAAGCACAAGAATTAGGCTTTGCTGAATCTGATCCAACTTCTGATGTTGAAGGTCTTGATGCAGCAAGGAAAATGACAATTCTTTCAAAACTTGGTTTCTCTATGGATGTTGAGCTTGAAGATGTTCAAGTTAGAGGAATTAGTTCAGTATCGGCAGAGGATATTGATTATGCAAGATATTTCGGTTATACAATGAAGTTAATCGGTTATGCAAAAAGAAGTGAAAATAGAATTGAAGTAAGTGTTGGGCCGACTTTAATCTCTCATAATCATCCATTGGCAGCTGTAAGCAATGAATTTAATGCAGTTTACGTATATGGGGAAGCAGTAGGAGAAACGATGTTTTATGGACCAGGTGCAGGAAGCTTACCAACTGCTACTGCAATCGTATCTGATTTAGTTGCTGTTATGAAAAATATGCGTCTAGGTGTAAATGGAACAAGTGCGGTATTACCACAATATCCAAAAGAGCTTAAAGACGATCATGAAATTCATTTTAAATCATTTTTCCGATTTACAGTTCAAGATCAGTTAGGTTCATTTGCAAAAATAACGTCTTTATTTACTGAGTGTGATATTAGTTTTGAAAAAATCATTCAAGTTCCTTTAAAGCATCAAGGGTTAGCTGAAATTATTTTAGTAACTCATCAAGCTTCTAGTGCTGCATTTAAGAAAGTAATTCGAGATTTAGAATCATCAGATGTTGTAGACGAAGTTCGAAGTTATTATCGAATTGCAGGTGAAGAATGAGATGTATAAAGGATTAATTAATCGATATACAGATTTTTTACCAGTTAGTGAACAGACGCCACAACTAACTTTAAATGAAGGAAATACGCCATTACTTTATTTACCTACATTATCAAATGAATGGGATATAGAGCTTTATGTAAAATTAGAAGGGTTAAATCCAACTGGATCATTCAAAGATCGCGGTATGGTGATGGCAGTAGCAAAAGCAAAGGAAGAAGGTAGTACTGCAATCATTTGTGCGTCTACTGGAAATACTTCTGCAGCAGCGGCAGCATATGCAGCTAGGGCGGGTATGAAATGTATCGTTATTATTCCAAATGGCAAAATTGCTTATGGAAAATTAGCGCAAGCAGTCATGTATGGTGCTCATATTATTAGTATCGATGGAAACTTTGATCATGCATTACAAATGGTCAGAAAAATAAGTGAAACTGAACCAATTACATTAGTTAATTCTGTAAACCCTTATCGAATTGAAGGTCAAAAAACGGCAGCATTTGAATTATGTGAACAACTAGAAACTGCGCCTGATGTTTTAGCGATACCAGTTGGAAATGCGGGGAATATAACTGCATATTGGAAAGGTTTCCTTGAATACAACCAAACAAAAGGGTATTCATTACCTAAAATGCATGGGTTCCAAGCTGAAGGAGCTGCGCCAATCGTAAATAATCAAAAAGTTGAAAATCCTGAAACAATTGCGACAGCAATCAGAATTGGAAATCCAGCGAGCTGGGAGCAAGCTGTCAATGCCATCAATCAGTCGGATGGAAAAATCGATAGCGTATCAGACGTAGAAATACTTGAAGCTTATAAATTAATTGCGTCAAAAGAAGGTGTCTTTGCTGAGCCAGGTTCATGTGCAAGTATAGCTGGTGTCTATAAACATATTCAAAATGGTTTGATCAAACGTGGATCAAAAGTTGTTGCCATTTTAACAGGAAATGGATTAAAAGATCCTGATATCGCCATCCAATCGAATCAAATTGAACCCATTTTATTACCAAATGACCAAAAAATAGTAGCTGAGCATTTACAAGGTGTGGTAACAGTATGAAAAAACGATTTGAAATCATAGTCCCTGCTAGTACAGCTAATGTAGGGCCTGGATTTGATTCTATTGGAATAGCTTTAGGTAGATTTTTAAATATAGAAGTTTTTGAACATACTTCTTTCAGCTGTGAGGCAAACGGTAACTATTTAACTGGTATTCCGACTGATGAATCGAATTTAATTTTTCAGACGGCCTTTGAGGTTGCAAAACAATTTAATAAAGATTTACCACCGTGTCATTTGAAGCTTAAGAGTAATATTCCATTAACAAGAGGGCTTGGAAGTAGTGCTTCAGCAATTGTTGGTGGGATTTTATTAGCGAATGAATTATGTCATCTTAACTTAGGTTTAGAGGATCAACTTTCAATTGCAACATCGATGGAAGGGCATATGGACAATGTTGGGGCGTCAATTTATGGAGGATTGGTAATTGGGACTTATATTGATAAAAAAGCATATATTCAACATTCAACTATCAATAACGTTTCAGTCATTGCTATTATCCCGTCATATGAATTAGAAACTAAACATGCTAGAAATATATTACCTAAGGAAATCCCTCATAAAGATGCAATTTTGTCTAGTAGCTTCAGTAATTTACTCGTTGCTGCATTGTTAAGTGAAAATTGGAAGCTTGCAGGAGACATGATGAAACGAGATTTATTTCACGAACCATATCGAAGTAAAGTCGTAAATGAATTAGAAATATTAAAAAAACATAAACTCCCGCAATATGTTTATGGTCATGTTTTAAGTGGTGCCGGACCGACAATCCTTTCATTTGTAGAGAAAGAATATTGCCAAAATGCCAAAGAATTTTTTGAAAACTTATTCCCAAACTATGAAGTAAGCGAATTATCTGTTGAGAATTCCGGTGCGAAAATAGAATATTCTATCCATGTGAATTAAGTAACCACTCATTTATTCATTGCACCCCATTGTTAGTCTAAAGCTAACAAAAAGGGTGCAGTGTACATGAATGAGTGGTTTTATTTGTTTTGTTTCTTATTATATTGATCAGCTAGTAATTGTTTCACTTGATTATATGTTAAGCCTGAATTTGCATTTTGTTTTTTTACTTCTTCAATATCAGTTCCAGCTATCGTTAATTTCTTATCTTCCACAAAATCAGCTCCAAACAGTAGATGTATTCAGTTTATTATGTAGTATAGTTTGCTTAATTATTCTGATACTAAGGTTGATTAAACCATCGGAGGTAGTAAATTGTCTTTTTTATTTAGTGATCATTCTTTAACTTTTTTTGACTGGACGTTAAGAGCCGCGGTAGGATTTATTTTTATGTTAATAAGTGTAAAAATATTAGGTCAAAGAACAATTTCACAAATGAGATTGCTTGATTTTGTTATCGTCCTCATCGTAGGAAATATCATTGCACATCCATTATCAGATGAACAATTATCATTAACAGATTCTTTTATTTCAATAGGTGTATTGGTCATACTTTATTTAATTTGTAATTATTTAACGTTTAGATCAAATAAGTTTAAACATTATGTCAATCCTCATCCATTACATCTAATTTCTAATGGAGAAATACAATATAAGAATTTAAAGAAAGCACGTATTACCATAGATGAATTACTTTCTGAGCTCAGAAAGGAAAAAATTGATGATCCGAAAAAGGTTGCGTTAGCTTGTTGGGAAGCGGGAGGTTTTATTTCAACGTTTTTATATCCGAAATATGAGCACCCAACACGAGAAGATCTCCAAATAAAAGAGAAAGCATTTCATTTTAATCAACCGATCATAAAAGATGGAGCAATAGAACAAGATGTTTTGACGAAAATGAACAAGGATACAAGTTGGCTAATCGCAGAATTAAAACATACATATAATGCTCAAATCAATGAAATATTACTAGCAACTTTAAATGAAAATGATAAGATAGATATATATTTATATAAATAATATCGAGGTTGTTTTCATGTTTGAAGTGCTACTTAGAGTATGCGGATTCGTAATTGGACTGATTTTTAGATTTTTTGCTGAGATTTTGCTTGAAGTTATTTTCCACTATTTAATTGAAAAACCGTTCAGCAAATTATTTGAGAAAATTGGTTTTCCATTACGAATTAAAAATGAAGAATTAGTTTTAGGACGAATAGCTGTACTTGAAGAAGAACCATGGTTTAACTCATATAAAATGTATACGATGGAAATGGCTCAAAGGAACAGTATTCGAAAATTAATATTAAAATGTAATATGAATGAAATTCTTTCAAATGAAGAAACACGGATTATATTTTTAAATGAATTAGATCGCAAGCTTTTTGATTTGAATAAAAATGGATTAAGAACAAGAAAAACGAGCCATTAGTACTGGCTCGTTTTTTATTATTTCTTATATACTTTTACCGTTACTGTTTTAACTCCCCAATTAAGGGCTTTTTTCTGATTTGGGATAAATACGTCAATTTTGTTTCCTTTAAGTGCTCCACCAGTATCGCCTGCAATAGCGTAACCGTAGCCTTCAACATAAACCTTTGAACCTAATGGAATAACTTTAGGATCAACTGAAATAACTTTTAAATCAGGGTTCTTTTTTAAATTAAGTCCTGTTGCTGTTTTACCACTGCAACCTTTACAATTTCCTGTATAAGCAGACGCTTTCATTTTTAACACTTTAACAGGTTTTGCAGTTGTTGAAGTTGTTTTCTTTGTTGTACTTTTCTTTGTTGTACTTTTCTTAGCTGGTTTAATTTGTAGTACTTGATTAATATTAATTCGGTCTGATTTCAATTTGTTCCAATATTTTAATTGAGATACAGTAACCTTATGTTTTTTTGAAATTTCCGATAAAGTATCACCAGATTTAACCTTGTAAGAGTACGCATATGTATGATTTGTAAATCCCATTGTTAGAAAAACAGTAGTAACAAAACATGTTATCATTTTTTTCATATTTTTCGCTCCTGTCTATTTCTATGTTTCATACTTTACCATGGAAATGTGACAGTGAGATTTCAAGAGTTTTTAGATTATATTACAATTATATTACTTATGACATATTAGCAATATATGGAAGAGAGAGTAAATAGCCTTACAGTTTCGACATAAAGCAAAATAGTAATCAATTATTTTGTTCAAGTTAGATAATTAGACTAAATATTTAGAATAATGTATAATGTAGAATGTAAATACATAATCAATAAAGGTGGGATAGTATGTCAACGAATACGTATTCATTAACATGGGATTTAGATGTTTTTTTTAAAGGCGGGAGCGAGTCGCCAGAATTTGCATTATACATAGAAGAGATTAGTAGACTATTAGAAAATCTTGAACACCAAGTAACACAATTTACAGCTCCAAAAAGTAGTAATGAAGTAGAAGAATTACATAACATTATCGTTAATATTCAAGCAGTTGGAAAGAAATTGTCACAATCTAGTGGGTTTGTAAGTTGTTTACAAGCACAAAACATGGCAGATCAAAAAGCGAATTTGCTTCGTGGAACTTTGACTGCATTATATGCAAAATTCTCTACGACTTTAACTTCATTCCATGATCAATTAACAAAAGTAAATGATACTGTATGGACTGAAATTTTAGAAAGAGACGATTTTAATGAAATTTCATTTGTATTAAATGAACGTCGTCAAAACGCAAAAGAATTATTATCAGTAGAAAAAGAGTCGTTAATTACAGCACTTTCAGTAGATGGATACCATGGCTGGGGTCAAATGTACGATACTGTAGTTGGAAAAATGCAAATCGAGCATGATGGAAAATCATTATCTGTTGGTCAGGCATCAAATCTGTTTTCAGCAAAAGATCGCAATGTTCGTCAAGAGATTTTTGGTAAATGGGAAGAAACTTGGGGTAGTGAAGCAGATTACTTTGCAAAAATCTTAAATCATTTAGCAGGATTCCGTTTAAGCGTTTACAAACAACGAGGATGGGATCACGTACTAAAAGAGCCGCTTTCAATTAATAGAATGAGCCAAGAAACTCTTGATGCAATGTGGGGTGCGATTATTGACAATAAAGCTCCATTTGTAGAATATTTAGAACGAAAAGCAAAATTATTAAGTGTTGAAAAATTAAGCTGGTATGATTTAGATGCGCCAGTAGCAGATACAGATTCTAGTGTTTCTTATTCTGAAGGTGCAGAATTTATTTTAGATCAATTCAAACATTTCGGTGACGAATTGACTGATTTTACAAAAATGGCATTTGAAGATTCTTGGATCGAAGCTGAAGACCGTTCTGGTAAACGCCCAGGAGGATTCTGTACAGGTTTCCCTGAGAGTAGTCAATCACGTATTTTTATGACGTTCTCTGGTACTGCTTCAAATGTTTCAACATTAGCACATGAACTTGGTCACGCGTTCCATTCATATGCAATGAGGGACGTTCATACACTTAATAAATACTATGCGATGAATGTAGCTGAAACAGCTTCCACTTTCGCAGAGATGATTGTTGCTGATGCAGCAGTTAAAAATGCAAGTACAAATGAAGAACGCTTAGCTTTATTAGAAGATAAAGTACAACGTAGTGTTGCATTTTATATGAATATTCATGCACGGTTCTTATTCGAAACACGTTTTTATGAAGAACGTAAAAATGGCATTGTTAGCAAAAATAGAATAAATGAATTAATGGAAGAAGCACAAAAAGAGGCATATTGCGGAGCTTTAGAAGAATACCATCCACATTTCTGGGCATCGAAGCTTCATTTCTATATTACTGGCGTACCTTTCTATAACTTCCCATATACGTTTGGATACTTATTCTCATTAGGTATTTACGCGAAGGCGTTAGAAGAAGGAAAAAGCTATGAACAGAAATATATTGCTCTTTTAAAAGATACAGCTTCTATGACAGTTGAAGAATTAGCACAAAAACATTTAGGTGTGGATTTAACAAAACGCGATTTCTGGGAAAGTGCAGTAAAACTTTCGTTGAAAGACGTTGAAGAATTCTTATCCCTTACTTAAATGATATCTTTTTAGAGAAGAGGACTCGTTACATTACGAGTTCTTTTCCTATTTGTATTGCTTTTATTAAAAATAGATAAGAAAACACGGAGGGGTTTTAATGATTGCCTCTTTAGTCAGGGAGTGACTAAATGATGAAAAGTTTAACATTTTTAAAACCATATCGTTTAACAATGGGTGCTGCGATATTTTTTCTACTTGTTGAATTAATAGTAGAACTATATCAACCATATATTCTATCGAAAATTATTGATAAAGGGATTCTTAACAATGACTTGGCCTATGTAACAAAATGGGGAATAGTTATGCTGATACTATCTATTGTTGCGTTTATAGGCGGAGTATTAAATACTTTTTATTCAACTCACGTTAGTCAAAGCTTTGCTTTTGGACTACGAAAGTCATTATTTGAAAAGGTCCAAACATTTTCATTTACTACCTTTAATTTTTTACCGACATCCTCTTTAATTACAAGACTTACAAATGATGTAACACAATTACAGAATACTGTGTTTATGAGTTTAAGAATTATCCTAAGGGCACCGCTTATGGTTGTGGGGAGTGTTGTAATGGCACTCATTTTAGATTGGAAACTCTCGTTTATATTATTCTTTATACTGCCAATCCTATTTTTCTTCTTAAATTGGATGGTACAAAAAGGTAGAGAACTGTTTAAGAGAGTACAAGAAAATGTAGATTCAGTGAATAGTGTACTACGAGAAAATTTAATGGGAATGAAATTAATAAAAGCATTTGTACGAAATGATTTCGAAGACGAAAGATTTCAAGTCATTAACAATAATTTAAAAAGAAAAACCGCTACTGCACTGAAGACGATGGAAGTGACAATGCCTGTTCTATTGCTATTTATGAATGCTTCAATTTTAGTTGTATTGTGGTATGGAAATAGTAAAGTGCATTCTAATCAATCTAATATTGGTGAGATCGTTGCGATTGTTAACTATATCTCACGAATTACCTCAACTTTTTCTGTATTTTCATTTATCATCATGGCATTTTCTAGAGCTAGAGCATCTTCAGAACGAATAGAAGAAGTACTAACGATTGAAGAAGATTTTATTGAGAAGAATGAAGGAAATAAATTAAGGAAACGAATTGAAGGGAAAGTTCAATTTCATGACGTTTCATTTCATTATCCAAATACAGACAATGATGTATTACAAGATATCTCTTTTGTTGCTCATCCAAAAACATCAATTGCGATTCTAGGTTCTACAGGCGCGGGCAAAACATCATTATTTCAATTAATTCCACGTCTATATGATGTAAACGAAGGGACTATTTTAATTGATGATCAAGATATTCGTAAAATGAATAGTAAGGAGCTGCGCGGTCAAATTGGTTATGTTCCTCAGGAAGCATTATTATTTACTGGAACGATTAAAGAAAATTTATTAATGGGTAGAGAAAATGCATCAGACGAAGACGTTTTCACTGCAGCAAAACATGCTCAAATACATGAAACAATCCTTTCTTTCCCTAATGGTTATGATAGTAAAATTGGTCAAAAGGGTGTCAATTTATCTGGTGGCCAAAAGCAGCGACTTGCAATTGCTAGAGCCTTATTAAGAAAACCTAGCATTCTTTTACTGGATGATAGTACGAGTGCGTTAGATTTAAAGACAGAAGCAAAGTTAATTCATTCATTAAAGGAATATGATTGTACTATTTTTATCATCACGCAAAAAATCAGTTCAGCTAAAAATGCAGATAAAATTTTAATAATTGATGATGGATGCTTAGTTGAAGAAGGTACGCATGATTCACTGCTACAATCGTCTAAGCTCTATAAAGCCATTTATTATTCACAATATGGAAGGAAGGAAATTCCAAATGTTAAAGGAGCTAACTAAACCTTTCCAATATAAACATATACCGTTACAACTAAAGAAAAATGAAAAGGAAAAGTCGAGAGCAAGAAATGTTACTGGAACATTAAAACGAATATGGAGCTATTTATCATTCATGAAGGCAAAGCTTAGCCTTGTTTTGATTTTAGTTTTAATCAGCTCTATATTAGGGTTACTTGGACCAGTATTAGTTGGGTATGCAATCGATCATTTCATTATTAAAAATAACTTACATGGTTTAAGTATGTTGATTGTTTCGCTTGTTTTTATTTATTTAGGTTATTCGGCATCATTATTTCTACAAAACTATTGGATGATTGAAATTGCACAAAATACAGTTAATAAAATGAGAACAGAGTTATTTAAACAATTTCATAAATTACCAATATCGTTTTTTGAAAAAAGACAACATGGGGAATTAATGAGTCGTGTCACAAATGACTTAGAAAATGTTAGCTCAACCTTAAACAGTTCTGTGATTCAAATTTTCTCTAGTGTATTGACCTTAGTTGGAACAGTTTCAGTGATGATTTATTACAGTCCGCTCTTAACACTTTTAACGCTATCAATTGTACCGATATTAGTAGTAGGCATTAAGTGGATTACTAACCGAACAGGGCAATTATATAAAATACAACAAAGAAATCTAGGTGAAATGAACGGTTTTATCGAAGAAACTATTTCGGGTCAGAGAATTATAAAAACCTTCTCTCAAGAAGATAAAATGATTCGTGATTTCTTAGTTAAAAATGAAAAATTAAAAACATCAGGATTTTGGGCGTTGATTTTTGCAGGTTTCATTCCGAAGTTTATGAATGTATTAAATAATGCAAGCTTTGCAATAATAGCAGGTATTGGTGGATATTTTGCTTTTAAAGATATTATTTCGATCGGTACAATTGTTATTTTTACTGAATATTCGAGACAATTTACTAGGCCTTTAAATGATTTATCGAATCAATTTAATACGTTGCTTTCTGCAATTGCAGGAGCAGAACGTGTATTTTCAATTCTTGATGAAGATGTTGAAGCGAGTGATGAAGCCAATATTATCGATCATCGTAAAGAAATTAAAGGTGATGTAGAGTTTAAGAATGTGTGTTTTTCATATGGAAAAGATAGTAATACTTTAACAGAAGTCTCATTTAAAGCGCACTCTGGAGAGACAATTGCATTAATTGGACCTACTGGTGCTGGAAAAACAACGATTGTAAACTTACTTTCACGCTTTTATACAATCAATAGTGGTGATATACTCATAGATGGTGTGAAAATTGGAAATTATTCGAGGAAGAATTTGCGTGAACAAATGGCGTTTGTACTACAAGACTCATTTTTATTTAAAGGTACCATACGTGAAAATATTCGTTATGGTCGTTTAGATGCTACAGATGAAGAAGTGGTAGAAGCTGCAAAACTAGCAAATGCACATAGTTTTATCACCAAAACCCCTAATGGATATGATACAATTTTACAGCAAGATGACGGGCAAATTAGTCAGGGGCAAAAGCAACTTCTCTCTATTGCAAGAGCCATATTAGCAAATCCTGCAATTTTAATTTTAGACGAAGCGACGAGTAGCATTGATACCATTACTGAAATTAAAATTCAAGAAGCATTGCTAAGATTAATGGAAGGTCGAACTAGCTTTGTTATTGCACATCGATTAAATACTATAAAAAATGCTAATCAAATTCTAGTTTTACAAAACGGAATGTGTACAGAGAGAGGTACACATGACGAATTACTAAATCATCAAGGTTTTTACTATGAATTAGTGAATCATCAGGGGATGAATGACGATCAGCATATACAATAAAGGGTGGAAATATGGACTACAATTCATTTAAAGAAATTATTCACGGTAGAAGAAGTATTCGTAAATATACTGATCAACCAGTTTCAAATGAAATCATTGAAGAAATTATTGATTGTGCACGCTACGCTCCAAGTGACACAAACTCACAAACTTGGGAATTTATTATTATTAAAAACACTGATAAAATTAAAAAGATTGAAGAAATGACATGGGATTCATTGCATGAAGTTGCAGAAAAGGCAAAGGAAAAAGGATTAGAAAAAGAAGGGAAGCTGTTAGTTCGTTCTTTTGGTCCTTATGCAACAGCGTTTCGTGAAGCACCAGTTTTAATTATTTGTTTAGCTACACCATATGAGTCTAAATTCCGTACAAAAATCTTTGATCCGATTGGTTTTGTTGAACCAGAAGTATGGACAGAAGAAGGAATTAAAAGTAGTTGCTTAGCATCACAAAATTTAATGTTAGCAGCTCATGCATTAGGATTAGGTACTTGCCCAATGACAGGTCCAGTTTTACTAGCGCAGGATAAGTTAAGAGATTACTTAGAAATTCCTGAAGACCGTGAAATCAATATGGTCATATCACTAGGTTATCCTTCTGAAGCAGCTAAAAAATTAGCTCGTAAAGAAGTATCAGATATTATTCGTTATGTTGAATAAATATTTAAATTATGAAAGAGAAGATTCGTTCTTCTCTTTTTTTTGTTGTTTTTTCTTTATCAAACACTTGTATTTTGGTATTTTAGAATAATTTTACAATTGAATTTATATTAACACATATGTATAATAATTCGAGTGAAATATAAATTAAAGATTTGTTATTTGAAAGGTGTTAACAACATGGGTCAATCAAAAAAATTAGGTGTGCTAGCCTTATCATTTCTAAGCATAAATTCAATACTTGGATTACGAAATATTGCATTTGCATCGACAATTGGACCATCTGCAATGTTTTATTGGATTTTTGCAGCGTTAATCTACTTTATACCACTTGGTTTAATCGTTGCAGAATTATCAACTACTTATCCAAATCAAGGTGGAATGGGTGTATGGGTTCGTAAAGCTTTTGGTGAAAAAGCTTCATTTTTATGTTCATGGTTTTTTTGGATCGCAAATTTTACGTACTATCCATCGCTTTTATTAACAACTACTATTGCCATTGCTTATGGAATTAATCAGCCAGGCATTGCAAATAATCCGATGAAAACAGCCATTATATCAAGTATTATATTTTGGATTGTCACTTTATTAACATTAAAAGGGACTAAGATGAGTGGGAGACTAGCTTCAATCGGTGCGCCATTAGGGGTATTAGTACCTGCAATTTTAATTTTTGGATTTGGAATTTATAGTATGATCAGCGGGGAGACGAGTGCTACAAACTTTACAAGCGAAACAATTATGCCAAATAATTTATCATTTGGTACAATCATGTTTTTATCGACATTAATGTTTGGTTTTTCTGGAGCGGAAATGTTAGGAACAATTGCAGGTAATGTAAAAAATCCTCAAAAAACATTTCCTAGAGCAATCTTCATTACTTCAATTATTATTGCTACAGTTTATATACTAGCAACGATTGCTTTCCAATTTGTTATTACAATTTCATCTGACCAAACAGCTACAGCATTGTATTTATTTGCTGATAAGATCACGAATCAAGTTGGACTTAATTTCTCATTATCACAGATTTTAGGTATTTGCTTTGTTTTAGCATTTGTTGGTTCACTTTCATTTTTAATATTAAATCCAAGTGTAATGATTGCGGAAAGTGCGAAGGAAGTATTATCTGATAAACTATTGAAAAAAAATAAAGATGGGATGCCAGCCACTCTAGTGAAGGGACAGGCGATTGCAGTTACGCTTATATTATTACTTTCTGCATTTGTTCCTAGTGTTTCATCAGCATTAAATATGTTAATTTTAATGTCAACTCTAGCATTTTTTATTCCTTATGTATTCTTAATTAGTGCATATATCAAGCTTCGAATGACAGAGAAAAACATTGAAAGACCATTTAAAATTAAAAACAACAAAGTTGCCATTACGGTTGCCTTAGTTGGAATGTTATCCGTTGTAGGGACAATATTATTAACATTAATCCCAGCACCTGGAACAACATTATTGGAGTATTTACCAATCGTATTAGGACCTGTATTATTTGGTTGCATCGGATTTATTTTATATAGAAATGGAAAATCTAGCCAAAAGTAAAAAATAAGAATAGAAAAACACCCATATTAGTTCATAATTTGGGTGTTTTTTGGTTGTTTTATAACAAAGAATCTAGTTCATCTACTAATGAACCAACATATGCAACAGCTTCTTTAATTGGCGCACTAGTTGTTAAGTCTACGCCAGCCATTTTTAATAATTCTTCAGGTTTTTTTGATCCACCAGCTTTTAAGACTTCAATCCATGCATCAATGACAGGCTTACCTTCACTTGCAATTCTTCTTGAAATCGCAGTAGATGCAGTTAATCCTGCAGAATAAGTGTAAGGATATAATCCCATATAATAATGAGGCTGACGCATCCAAGTTAAACTTGCGCCTTCATCAATTACGACTGCGTCACCCCAGAATTCTTTTAACACATTTCCTTTCACTTCACAGAACGTATTAGCAGTTAAAGGAGTTCCTTTTTCAGCAAGTTCATAAACTCGTCTTTGGAATTCACCTTCTAACAGGTGCGTTACAAAATTATGATAGTAAGTACCTAATAATTGAAGGATAACCCAACGTTTCATTTGTGGATCATTAGTATTGTTAAGTAAATACTGTCCTAGTAACATTTCATTAAATGTAGAAGGTGCTTCGATAAAATACATAGAAGGGCGTGTATTTACGACTCTTTGATATTTGTTTGCATAATAAAAATGTCCCGCGTGACCAAGTTCATGTGCAAGAACAAACGCATTTCGCATATTATCTTGCCAGCTAATTAAAATGTAAGGATGAACACCATATGGGCTTGAGCAAAATGCACCAGTAGATTTTCCTACATTATCAGAATAATCAATCCAGCGCTCATCGAAGGCTTTTTCCATGATCGATAAATATTCAGGCCCCATTACTTCTAATGATTTTAAAATGGTTTCTTTTGCTTCTTCGTATGTAGTATTAGGATTAAAATCTACATCTAAAGGAGCTTTTAAATCATAAAAATGTAAAGTATCAAGTCCAAGTTGTTTTTTCTTTAACTTTGCAAGTTTACGCATATGAGGGGCTAATTCATTAAAAATAACAGATAATTGGTTATGGTACATTTCTAAAGTTACTTTATGCGAATGTAATAACATATGAGTCACACTCTCATATTTGCGTAACTTACTTAAAGCAACTTGCTTCTTTACTTCTGTAGCATATACTGCAGCATATGTATTTTTATATTGGTTTAACGTTTTTGTGAATGATTCATACGCTTCTTTTCGAACTGTGTGATTTGGAGAAAATTCGTATAAATTTTCAAACATTGCAAAAGAGTTTTCTAATTCTTTACCATTTTCATCAACAAAAGAATCAAATGTTAAATCAGCTGCTTTGCTAGTTTGATAAATACGGTATGGTGCAGAAGTAACTTCGCCTAGAGCAGCCAATGCTTCTTCAGTTTCAGGAAGTAATTGATGTGGTTTTGACTTTAGAATTTCCTCAATAGATAATTTGAACACTTCTAATTCTTTTTCTTCATTTAAATATGTTTCAAATAATGCTTCATCTAATTGTAATAGTTCTGATTGGATAAAAGTTAAGGCAGTATTTACTTTTGTGCTTAATGCAGAATATTGAAGACTATCTGATTGGTTTTGAGAATTTGTACCATCTTCAGATTGACGGAGACTTACATATGTACCAGTTCTTACTAATTTAAGCATAATAGATTCATATGCTAATAGGGAATTAACCAAACTGTTTGCTGATGAAATAACTGATCCTTTAAAAGTATTGATTTGATTTAAATCTTTTTCTATTTCTTCTAAAGCATCAAGCCATTCTAATCGAGTTTGAAATAAATCTTCAAGCTTCCATGTCATTTCAGTAGGTACTTCTGAACGATTTAGGCGTTTTTCTAATGTTTTTTCCATCAAAATTCCTCCTCAAAAGTGTATAGTTACTAGTCTATTATACTTTAATAAATGGACAACCTGTGTAAAATTATTCGATAAAATAGAAAATTTAAATAACTTTTTGTGCAACTTTTGTCATAATTTTGATAAAATTAAAGATATCCATTTCAAAATTGTAACAATTTGTCATTTTTTTAAAGTTTGTTAGAAAGGAGTTAGTTACCATATGAAGAAGAGATTCAGAAATTTACTGATGATGTCGTTAGCGGTTATGGCACTCACAGCATGCACAATTAAAAAGCCACCTAAAAATTTACAAATTCGAGCAAGTGGTGAATTTGATGAGAAAACATTTACATTTCAAGTAACTTCTTCTCTACCAAAAAATGCAAAATTAAATTTCATCATTAAAGATCAAGATAGCAAAAAATTAGTTTATGAAACTACTTTAGTAACGGATGAAAAAGGGGCCGTCGATAAAAGAATAGCTTTTGTTGTTGGTAAGCAAAACTTGGAAGGCCTAATACTTTATAAACCTGAGAAACAAACAAAAGAAATTCAATCGATATATGGAGAATATGGTCAAAATATTAGAAACAATGCATTTGGATATCAAACAGAAAAAAAGAATCATGAAAGCTATTCTTATATAAAATTATATGGGACTTTTACAAAATACGGATCTCTCATTAAAGGAGGAGATGTTTTCTTTGATGAACGACCTCTAAAAATAAAAATGGGAGGGTAGATACACAACCTTTATGAAATGATTGTGTAAACGAATATGATACAAACTAGTAAATTAATCACAAAACATATACTTCAATTTTTGTTAACGATTGTCGGAATTGGATTCATCACTGCTTTATCTTTTAGTCTTTTTTTACCTGAAGGAGAGCGGTTATCGGAATTATGGAATCAATTACAAATATTTTTCTGGAGCTTTTTTTATTTTAAAGATTTAGAAGTTATCATGAATGTCCAAGAATTAATCTATGTTCCGTTTTATACAGTTTTAAAGGATCCATATGTTTATTCATTATCAATTTTATTTTGTGCGTTTATTTGTTCAATTGTCGCAGCTTTACTTCTTTCGTACATTACATACATGTCTCCTAGATTGGTGAAAAAAATCATTCATAGTTTATTATTTTTCCTTCAATCAATCCCGGATGTTGTGATGATTGCAGGCTTACAAATATTTTTATTTTGGATTTTCAATAAAACAGGTGTCATGATTATTGATCCAGTAGCGGGTCTTGAGAGTAATGTTTATATACTACCAATTTTTGTCGTTTCCATTATACCAACAATCCAATTATTTCAAATGATTTACTTATCAATTAATGAAGAAGAAATAAAAGAATATGTGGAGTATGCAAGAGCAAAAGGTTTATCTAAATCTTGGGTTTTAATTAGACATATTTTAAGAAACGTAACAATTACCTTATTAACGAATACAAAATTAATTTTTTGGGTGATTATTTCTAATTTATTTATTGTAGAACTTTTATTAAACATGAAAGGATATTTTTCATTCCTGTTTAAAAATACTAACTCCCCAGAAATATTTTTTATGTCACTTGTTTTACTATTTATTCCTTTCTTTATATTAGACGTAATCTTTAAGTATATCGTTAATCGATTGAGAGGAGTAAGTGAGTCAGTATGAAAAACTTGAAACATTACTTACCAATTTTTATTGGTTGTTTTATAATAGTCGGCTTAATTGCATTTAGTTTTATATATACATATTTTATTAAAGATACACTAAAACCACCGCCAACGTTTCTTTATAATGATGAAGGAAAAATGATTGGCACATATGGTTATCCACCAAGCTTAACCTATCCATTTGGTGTTGATCGTTTTGGTAGAGATGTATTTTGGATGGTTGTAGATGGCGCAAAATATACAATTGCAATTGCAATAGTCGTTGCATTTGTTCGCGTTGTATTGGGTATTATATTTGGAATATTTTATGGTTTTACAGGAAAGAAATTTGAAACGATAGTTAATCCCTTCATCAATGCATTTCGTTTCGTACCTGCAGTTATTATAGTACTTCCAATTTTTCACATGCTTCAAATTGGAATAGGTGAAAATCAGATTAAAACAATCACCCTTCAATTATTATTGTTATCTTTTATTGCCATACCGATTTTAACTAGTACGATCGGAGACGAGGTAAAAGAATTTTTGAAAAGTGATTTTATCTTAAGTTCAAGAGTTATTGGTGCAGGTAATATGTGGTTAAGAAGAAAGCATATATTCCCATTTCTTCGTACAAGAATCTTGTTACTTTTCGTCCAACAAACGATTCAGGTACTATTCTTATTAACTCAACTCGGTGTTTTTAGATTGTTTATCGGCGGAGCTGTAACATTATTTATAGACGATGGCGATGGAAGAGATATGTCAAAGGCAAATGAATGGGCAGCAATGATTGGAAGTAATTTCTTTGAACTTTCAATTGATCCTTGGGTAATTGTTGGGCCAAGTATAGCATTTATCGTTACAATATTTGCTTTTAATTTAATTAAATTAGGCATTGAAAGGGCTATAAATAAACAACCAGTGCCAACGAAACAATTAAAACACGATTCTGTTATGGATTTAGGTTCATTGAATGATTTTGATTTTGTAAACAAAGTAGAAGTAGATGAAAAAACAGATTTAATGAAGGAAGAGAAAGATTCTTATTTATTATCAAAGTAAAAAACAGCGATTTTTCGCTGTTTTTTTATATGTAATCGGTTATAAAGTTCTATACGTTCAGAACTTTTATTCAAATTGATCTGAGTTATACTTTTGCATTTCTTCATTTTACTTATATTAATTTTATTATAAACCGCTTTTTCCACTATTTGTTTATTCGATTAATTTTTATTGAACTAAGTTCGATAGGGATATAAATCTTATTTTTAAGTACAATATTCCCCATTGAGTCATGTAGACTTTCAATTAGTAATACGAATAAATGATTATTAGAACGCAATTCATGGTTTGAAGAAGGAAGAACTGATTCTGTATATTTTATTTCGATTGTAGATGAATGGATTAGTTTATAAATATCTTCTTCAAGTATTTTTAGGACGCTCTGCTGGTCGTTGAGGTTCATTTGATAAAGGGAAGCAGTCTCACTTGGAAACATTGTATAAGCATGTGCAACAATATTATTTTTAGACTTGTACCATCTATTAAACCTAATCATTATTGATGAATCTTTATTAAAAATCTTTTTTACGTAATCAAAATCGTCCGAAAAACTTACTTCTAAGTATGCATCTATATCATCAATTGTTTCTGTACAGCATTGAAAAACAGAATTATCTATTTTTTCTAAGCCAACACTTCTTATGTTCACATTTTGTTTTATAAAGTTCCCTTGTCCATGAATTGTTTCAATATAACCGTCCTCTTTTAATAATCCCAATCCTTGTCTTAAGGTCATTCTACTAACATTCATCATTTTAGAAAGCTCTGGTTCTGAAGGCAGTTTACTTCCAATCGGATAGACTCCTTCATTAATTAGTTTAAATAATTTTTCATAAATCTCGACGTATAAAGGTAATTTTTTTCTATTTTCAACGGACATAACAACACTCCTTATAAAGTATTATATCGAGTTATGAATTATTCGCAAACTTGTCTTTTATGTGGAAATGATAATCATGATTAATATTCTAATATTAATTAGGTTAAATTCAGAAGTTTAAAGTATTTTGTGTGTTTAAGTTGTTATTGATTTATATATTATCTTGAAATATAATTTAGTTGAACAAAAATAGACAACTAAGTATACAACTATATTTCATGGTATTGTTTCGACGTTTTGAACTTGTTGTATTTGTACTATTATGTAAACGAATACATCATTCTGATAATTTGCCATGTGAAATGGGAGTATATTAGTTGTATAGGTTTTGTTAGTTAAAAAATTTTTAAAAATAGAAATGGAGAGAGTATAAATGACAACGCCACATAATACTGCAAATGTAGGAGAAATTGCAAAAATCGTTTTAATGCCAGGGGATCCGCTACGTGCAAAATATATTGCGGAAACATATCTAGAAAATCCAGTACAATTTAATACTGTTCGTAATATGTTTGGTTATACAGGAACTTATAAAGGAAAACAAATATCTGTAATGGGTTCAGGTATGGGTATGCCGAGTATAGGAATTTATTCATACGAACTATATAAATTTTATGATGTAGAAAATATAATTCGTGTTGGTAGTGCTGGAGCTTATACAGATGAACTTAACATTCATGATATAGTGCTTGTAGATAGTGCTTGGAGTCAATCAACTTTTGCCAAGACTCAAGCAGGTATTGAAGGTGACATTCAGTACCCTTGTGAATCATTAACAAACAAAATTGAAGATACTGCAAAGCAAATACATACTCCTATTGTTAAAGGAAGAATACATTCTAGTGATGTATTTTATTATGAAAGCTCAGTTCCAAATTTTGTTGATTTTTATAATGAGCATAAGTGTATTTGTACAGAAATGGAAAGCTATGCATTATTCCATAATGCGAAAGTATTAGGAAAGAAAGCAGCTTCTTTACTTACAATTTCTGATTCTTTAGTTACTCATGAAGAGATTAGTGCTGAAGCAAGACAAACTTCATTTGATAAAATGATGAAACTTGCATTAGAAGCTTGTTTGTAATTAAAGATTTAGAAATCCCTATAGATGAAAGAGCGTATGTACCTATTCTTTTACCACTAAAACTTGCGTTAGTTGAACAAAAAGTGCTGCCATTAGCAGCACTTTTTTTACACTATTAGTAGACTAATTCAATAGCATTCTGCTATATCTTAATTTATTACCATTGGTTTAGCTTTTGTATTATATTTTCCGATGGGAATGGGAAATGGTTGGCAGGTTTCTTTTTAAGTTTTAAGAATAATTATTAAAATCATAGTAATTTACATAGTACTTACAGTTAGTGTAAATATTTTATTTAAGTAAAGAGAAAGTTAAACTAAAAACTAAAAATGAATCTAATTGTTAAATAAAGTAAAAAAAACCTAAAGTGAAAAAATAGGATGTTTTTTTATACTTTTCAAAAAGATAACAACATACCATTATATCAAAGGAATAAATTTTAAAAGAATTGTTTCGAAGTTTTGATATAAAGGGAGCTAAGCTAATGGGGAAGAAAGTATTATTCTTCGGAGATGTAGGAATTGATGATGCGATTGCTTTGGTTTATGCACGATTAACAGAGGATATTGATATAATTGGAATTGTGACGGAATATGGGAATGTATCTAAAAGAGAAACGACTAGGAATGTTCGGTTTTTACTTAAAAGGTCAGGAAAAGAATATGTTAAAGTCTTTGGAGGTGCTGAGAATCCAATGACGGGAGAGGTCCCAACCTTTTACCTTGATATACATGGTCCATTCGGTTTAGGGCCAATCGATCCAGGTTTAAAGTTTGAGAAATTAGAGAACTTTTGTGAAGTTATCAATTTGATTGAGCAGTATAAGCATGAACTAATTATCGTGACTACCGGGAGGTTAACTTCGCTAGCCACCCTGTTTATCTTATATGAAGATTTGATGAAAAGTGTAAATGCTTACTATATAATGGGTGGGGCCTTCTTATATCCTGGAAATGTTACACCAATTGCAGAAGCGAATTTTTATGGAGATCCGATCGCAGCTAATATCGTTATGAAGTATGTAAAAGGTGCATATATTTTTCCTTTAAATGTAACGCAAAAAGCCATAGTTACACCATCGATGGTCAATTACATTCATTCTAAAGGGAAAACTGATCTTATAAAACCACTATTAGATTTCTATTATTTCAACTTTTATCAAAAGAAAGTACCTGGCATACAAGGGAGCCCAGTTCATGATGCGGTAACTCTCATGGCAGTCATTCGAAGCGATTTATTTACATTCTATCAATCTGCTGTTGTAATTGATACAACCGATGTGGCAAGAGGTCAAAGTATTGGAGACTTTCGTGTAACAGATACACCTGAGAAATTTGATGGGAGACCACAACAACATATCGCAGTAAGCTTAAATTATGAAGGGTTTTATAAGGATTTTATGTCAATTATGACTGGGGAGAAGTTTTAGTAAAATTTAACTTTTTAAACTATTAATTGCATTTAATTTTTACTTACTTACGCATGAGTTAGTATTTTTAGAGGGTAATCATTTGATTATCCTCTATTTTTATAAAAAGGACTTATTTACAGTAAAAAGAATATTAAAAGAAAGTACATGAAAAGTTTTAAATTTTACGAGAGGTGGAGTTTCATGAAAGTACACGATTGTCCTAATTGTAATACTAATAGTAGAGAGTGTATAATTGTCATCCAAAATGCTCCGGACTTTTCAGAAGAGATATTAAAGTGCAGTATTTGTTCATGGAGCGGTAAGTGGTCGGACATGACTGTGCGGGAGGTTATATTGCCGACGATACCAGGTGGGATAGCAGTCCCTGGCGTCGAACCAATTACTGATTATTATGTTCTTCATTCAGATCAAGTTAGAATTACTTATTCAGGAGGTTGTTGCCCTCATTGTGGTGGAAGTGATCCGTTATGCTGGTGTATGTTGTTATAATAAAAAATCCCATGAGCTTTTTATTCGAAGTTGGCATATAGAACATGTGCGGACGAAAAATTGTTCATTTATATCCATTTAAGACATCAACAATACATATATCTTATTTAACTAAAGCAGTTGAGAACGATATTTCAAAAATGAATTTGATCGTATGGAATATAGTAAGACAAGTTGAAATGAAAATTGAGCTATAGTGTAAGGGGGATCTGATGAGTCAAATAAAAAAGTTGTTAGCATTGTTTATCTTATTGCCATTCCTCTTAGTAGGTTGTCGATCTAACCTATTAGGTAGTCATGCAATTATTGAATGGGTTGATTTTGTGAAATGAGATGGAATAGTGTACGAGGGAATTCAATCAGGCATTTTAGCAGATGAACAGTTCATCGGTAAAAAACTAGGAGAAGTAAAGTTTAAAGTTGCAGACAACGTAACGAATACGGGATATAAAATCAAAAATGGTGATGCTGCATTTCATAAGGAAGGAACAGATATTTATTCAATTAAAGGAAGCGCTAATTTACTAGCAGTAAAAGATAAGAGTGCAATTAACGGGTATCGTGTTTATTATGAAAGAGATAAAACAGACTATCGGTGGCATTTTAAGAACGTACCAATCGAAAAAGTGAATGCGATAGAAATCTATCAAGGTTATGCACCCAATACGAAAATGATTACAGAGATAAAAGACAAAGTGAAATTGAATTTTTTCTTAAAGATTTTGAAAAACAGTGAAGAAAATCCAAATTTTGAACCCAATACAACAAATGGTGACCCTACTTATTTTGAAATAATTTTATATACAGGCGAACCAATAGCCTATCAATATGATATGCAATTTGATGGAGCAACATACTACTGGCATCCTTGGGATACGTCTATATTATCAAATGAGGTCGAAGCCTTTATTCCTAATTAAGATAAAACTACGAAAAAGTTTGAAAAACAAAAGGGCTGCTTTGGTAGTCTTTTTATTTTTCTAATAGGCAGGATTAATGCGAGTTTAATTGTGAGCGTTGACCCCTTTTGTAATAATAAATAGTTATTTTCTATTATTTGAACAAAACTCATGCGTTAGTTTGCAAGCTAGGTCAGAGTTAGTAATTTTTTAAAAAAATCCTATTAGAATACCTAATCCACCAATCATTAATTACTGATATTAAAAGTAGTAATTTAAATTAGGATTTGGGAGAAAATAAAAGGATAATAATTGAAGATGTATTGAGGGAAAGTAATGAATCGAAAAACACTGATTAGTGGTTATCAATTTTTTTGTATGATTTTTCTATTTCAAATAGGGTCTACATCCTTAGTTGGAGTTACATCCATGGCCAAACAAGATACTTGGATTAGTATGATCTTTAGTATGCTTCTAGGGTCTTTGCTTTTTTTTGTTTATATTAAATTATATGAAAATTATCCTGAATACCCATTAACCAAATATGTACAATTTATTTTAGGGAAGAATGTTGGAAAATTATTATCTTTAGTTTATATCGTTTTTTTTATCTACATTGGCAGTAGAGTTTTACGAGATATGGAAGACTTATTGACCATGACTATGTTTAATTCTACTTCATTAATTTCAATCGGTATATTGATGATGTTTATCGTAATATATGGATTATTTAAAGGAATAGAAACTATTGCCCGAACAACGGAAGTAATTTTTGTATTTATCATTTTAAGTATTTTCATCATTTTAGTTTTTGAGGTAATTTCCAAATTGCACCATATAGCTAACTTAAGACCAGTATTAGAAGAAGGGTGGATACCGGTTTTAAAAGCTTTACCTTATGGTGTTATTTTTCCTTACGGAGAGTTGATTACTTTTACAATGTTAATGCCTTATCTTAATAAAAAGGAAACAGCGCTTAAGGTAGGAATACCTGCTATATTTTTTTCGGGATTTATCATATTAATATTAGTTGTAAAAAGTATAGCTACTTTAGGAATTTCTGTTATGGAAAGAGCAGAGTTTCCAATATTAACAGCCACAAGCTATATTAATATTGTTAATTTTGTCCAACGTTTAGATACTTTTATTGTTATTCTTATGGTTTTTGGAGGTTTCATTAAAGTATTTATTTATACTTTTTGTGCAGTCTCAGGTTCTGCCGATTTATTTAATGTCAAAAAAAGTTCACAGCTTATTTATCCAATTAGTTTAATCATTCTTATTAGTTCGTTATTAATGGCTTCAAACCATATCGAACATCGTAATGAAGGCTTTGAATTAATACCTTTCTACTTACATTTGCCACTTCATTTCATTATCCCATTAATATTACTCTTCATTTCATGGCTACAAAAGAAGATTAAAAGTAATAATTAAGAACAGTACTTCAGAATGATAGGGTGATTGTTTATATGCTATTAGCCCTCTTTTTACGTTTTAGCAGTTTAGCGGAATAAGAATGAACTTTAGAAGAAAACTATAATATCGATCATATAAATTTATCTGCGCATCGAACAGATTTGGACGATAAGGAAAGGATGATTCAACGATGGAAATGGATATTCCGAAAGATGATGATATTGAAATGAAAGAAACAATAGAGCTAAGTGGCAGTATTGATAAAATAACTGAGCATAAAGTTTGGGGTGCACAAGGTTTCATTGATATCCCAGATCAGGGAAAGACGTACAGGAAAAGATATTTAGGAAACCGATATCAATAATTTGAGAAAATTTTGACCGTGATAAAATGTAAAGGTTTCAAAGTCAAATAAGGATAAATTCATGTGTTTGTATAATTAGAGGGTGATCATTTGATTATCCTCATTTTTATTAAAAAAAAGACTTTATTAAAGAAGCTAATAAGAAGGTAGAAGAAGAATTATTTTTAAATTTACACATGAAAATAAGTTTAACCGTAGATTCTGTTGAGCTACTAATGGTATTTACTCAAAAGAGGTATATAATGGTAATAGTAGAGGTTGCTCTTTTAGATGTTCGTATAAAGGAATTGGTCCTTAAAAAAGATTAGGTCAATCTTATCAATTTCTAATACACAGAAACAAAAATTGGTTCAAGTTTATTTACTCAACCTTATTAATAGATTTTTATTAATCATAAAGAACAATTAACTAAAGTATGAAATTAAAATATGAGACCTTATTTGCAGCATAAGATATTTATTTTTATGGTTAATAGTTTTTGTATTTTCAAGTTTATAATTTCTTGGGGCTATTAATTATGCATCAGTTGAAAAGAATTCTAAAATTGATGGGGTGAAAAGGAATGCGAATTGAACATGTAGCAATTTGGGTAAATGATTTGGAACGTATGAAGGCATTTTATGAAACGTATTTTAATTGTAAGTCTAACATTAAATATCACAATATTGAAAAGAAGTTTGAATCTTATTTTTTAACTTTTCATTCAGGCGCAAGGTTAGAAATTATGCGTAAAGTGGGTATTGATCAACCCAATAAAAGTGATCAATTGGGTTGGGCTCATATAGCTATCTCCTTAGGAAGTAAGGATTCTGTTACTCAAATGACAGCAAGATTAAAAAATGACGGTTACTCGATTGTTAATGGTCCACGAGTGACTGGAGATGGTTACTTTGAGAGTGTAATAGAAGATCCAGAAGGAAATTTAATAGAATTAACTATTTAAAACCAAACAAAAGGTTCTTCCATTTAGAAGGATCTTTTTTGTTCACAGAAATGACAAATAATCTTACAGTAAACAAGATTAGTAAAATAGAAAAAAAGGAAAATAATAGAAATAAAACGAATGTAATACAATATTAACTAATCGAGGTGATCATTATAATGAGTGATAATGAAAAATATGTAGACTGGTTAGATGAAATTGTGAAGCGTCATGAAAAAGAAGGTGGATTTGACAATTTACCTGGAATTGGAAAACCTTTACCAAAAGAACATTTAAAGGATGACTTATTAACAACTGTCATTAAAAGATCAGGATATAAGCCAGATTGGTTATCTAAGCAGAAAAAAATATTTGAAAAGCTCGAATATATAGTGTCGCAAATTAAGTCAGAAGAACACTCTTCAATCATTTCTAAATTAATTAATGAAGTGAATTATGAAATAAAACAATATAATTTGGGCTGTCCATTTGCCATGCAAAAAAATTATGTAACGAGAGAAAATATTGAGCAGCAACTATTGTTTTGGAAATAAGCGAGAATATCATAAATAAAAAGGGAGATTGAAATGAACGAACAATTGTTTCAATTAAATAGTTTAATCAAGTGGTATGAATCATTGCCATTAAGTGATCAAGAGTTAATGAATAGACCAATTGCTGAAGGGAAATTTTCAGTGAAAGAAATTATTGCTCATCTCTATAGATGGGATGAATTTTTACTGAATGTGGGTATACCTTCAATTATTGAAAGTGGCAAAATAGATTTTCCAAATTTTCATGACTATAACCATGAGTCTGCAAAACTAGTTTCAGAAAAAGAAATTCAAGAAGTTATCAATCAAGCGATAATAACGAGAGAAAATCTCGTGAAATGTTTTAATGATCATCAGAAATTTGCACAAAAACAAATCCGTATGAATGGCAAAACACATATTCCCAATACGGATCAGCATTTTACATTTTACTACTTAATTGAAGATTTTAGTGAGCATGATCAACATCATAAAAAGCAAATCGAGGATTTTTTACATATTCAAAGTAAGAATCGAAACAATTGATAATGCAGACTGAAGTTCATTTGAACGAAACGAAGTAAGTCAGAAATCTGACTTTGAAATTGGTAATCAATTGTAAAATGTAACTAGCTTAAGTTTAAAACATTGAATGACTATATACATAGTAATAGGTGAGGTTATTGAAGAAAGAAAGTTTGATTTTTGTATTAATCGTATTCATTTTGTACCTTACGAATGTTCCGAGTACACATGCAAGTACAACTGTCGTATTACGCGAAGAAAATGTAGGGGGATATCATTACCAAATTACACAAGAACAAAATGAATATAAATGGAAAATAGGTCATAAAAGTAATGTTTTTTTCATCGTAGAGAGTAAAGAAAATGCTGATTCTTTAGATCGTTTTAGAAAGTCAGTTAATAATCTTAGTTTGCTAAAATTAGAGTTTATTCTTAGTATTTCATATTTATTTTTCATTATTATTAGTATTTTCTTGGTAAAAAGGAAGGAAAAAGTCATTCCTAGTGGTCCAAAAATCTTTTTAATTTGTTTGATTTCAGTCACACTTTTATATTCTGTGAATACATTTATTGATTTATTTGACTCATACAATGATGCAAATTACTATTTTCATAGTCTACTAAATATAAAAGATTAAATGCCATTGATTACATAATCTAATGCGATTCAAAAAAGCTCAGGGTATCTAAATAACTCTGAGCTTTAATTATATAAATTATCATTCTAGTTCTATTTTTTCTTCTTGCCAGTCCAATCCTTTAACATCTCTTCATCTATTTTTTCGATGAATTCTTCAGTCCCATCTTCATTAATGAATTTTACAGATACATCCTTGTTATTACTGATTGCATACCAAAACCTTTTGTTCCCTTTAACTTGGATGATTTTAGCTTGTTCTTGCCCTGCATAAACCTCTTTAATTGCTTCATCACTTATAGCACCAGAATAAATGTAGGGTGACATTGTCATTGAAGACCATTTTTGAGGGGTATCCCATTCTGATCCTCTTGTTTGTTTCCAGTTCCAATTTTCATTTATTTTCTCAAAGTAAGCAATGAATATTTGTTCACCTTGAAGGTTATTCTCAAGAAATATCGCAACGGCATCGTCTGGATGCACAACATTTTGTTCTTGATGAATAAGTGCGTAAGAATAATTTACTTCTTCTTCAAATTCCTTTTTATTTTCTGCCATCTTCTTATGAAAATAGTCTTCAAATGATTGATTGTTTGAACAGCTTACTAATAATGATAAACAAACGAATACAGTAATCAATGCAAACTTTTTAATTTTCAAAACCTCCTAATCTATTCATCATTTATATTCCTTCTTATATATTTCTTTTTATATATTAACATATATTTCCAATTTATTTTGTGGCTTATTACATTTCTATAAGCATCGAAAGTGAAATCTTATGTTATGAATTATCAAATATACTCAATAAACTTATAAAACTTAAGTTAATTAAGTTTTATGATGGTAAATGAATAAGTTATCTTATATAATAGATATCAAGCTTAGGATCAGGAATGAGTTATAAAGGGGCATGAGTCTATGTATCAAGAACAAAGGTTATCATTGATAAAAAAGTATTTATTATCTCATAAAAGTATTTCATTAGATGAGATTTGTGAAATGCTTAGTGTGTCAAAGGATACTGCAAGAAGAGATCTTGTCAAACTCGAAGAACGAGGAGAAATAATCAGAATCAAGGGTGGAGCGACACTTCCATCAGCTAATAAGAATTTAATCGATTACAAAGAACGAAAAGTGACTGCAAGTAAAGAACGAATTGCACAAAGCGCTTCATTCTTAATAAATGATTATTATGATTTGTTGATTGATGCATCTTCAACGGGTGCGCTAATGGCGAAATTCATGGAAAATAAGGATGTTAATGTGATTACAAATTCAATCGACATTGTTGATTTATTAGGTGAATTTACCGACATTCCAACTTTTTTACTCCCTGGAAAATTTAATAGGAAAAATAGAAATTTAACTGGACCTAGAACGATTGAAACACTAAATGACTTTATGGTTGATCAACTATTTATAGGTGCTTGTGGTATTAGCTCTGAAGGTGCAACTTCACCTGATGAGGAAGAAGCTTTCTTAAAGAAAAAAATGATCAGCCGTGCGCGACAAGTTATTTTGCTAGCTGATCGTTCAAAGTTTGAAAAAACATTTTTACATAAGGTTTGTGATCTTACTGATTTTGATGTAATTGTTACAGATACACAGCCGGATGAAGCTGTGATGAAAAAGATAATAGAAAATAATATACATTTAATTGTTACGGAAGAAGAAGGAGAGAATGGACAAGATGAAAAAAATTAATGTTGGTTTAGTTGGTTATGGTCTATCGGGAGCTACTTTTCATGCACCTTTGTTAAGTGTTTTAGAGGAATTCGAATTGTCAAAAGTTGTTAGTTCAAATAATGAAAAAGTTCAAAAAGACCTGAGCGGTGTTGAAGTAGTAAAAAGTTTAGAAGAGGTTCTAGAAGATTCAGCGATTGATTTAGTTGTTATTACAACACCGAGCGGTTTGCATTATGAAATGGCAAAACAAAGCTTAATGGCCGGTAAACATGTTGTTTTGGAGAAGCCAATGGTCGTAGAAACGTGGGAGGCAGAAGATTTAATCAATATAGCAGATGAAAAGAATTTACTTTTAAGTGTTTATCATAACAGAAGATGGGATAATGATTTTTTAACTGTAAAGAAGCTATTGAGTGATGGCGTGCTTGGAGAGGTGAATACATACCAGGTTCATTTCGATCGCTTCAGACCAGAGGTAAAGGATAGATGGAGAGAAAAGCAAGGCCCAGGATCTGGTACATTGTATGATTTAGGTTCTCATTTAATAGATCAAGCTTTACAACTTTTTGGTATGCCAAAATTTATTTTAGCGGATATTTTTGCCCAAAGAGAAAATGGCGAAACGGATGATTATTTCCATCTTACTTTAGGATACGAGAAGCTTAGAGTCATTTTACATTCTAGTTCAATCGTTCCGAGTAATGGTCCACGCTTCCAGGTTCATGGAAGTAAAGGAAGCTTTATTAAGTATGGGATTGATGGACAGGAGAATGCACTAAAAACTGGTATAAAACCAATAGATGATTCTTGGGGAGCTGATGAACCTCAATATTACGGTATGCTCAATACTATCGATGGAGAAAATGTAAAGTCAGAAACAATCGAAACAATACATGGTTCGTATTTAACGTATTATCAAAAAATTGCTGAAAGCATTAATGATGGAAAAAGTGTACCAGTTACAGGACAAGAAGGTTTATTAGTTATAAAAATCATTGAGGCAGCACAAAAAAGTAGTTTAGAGAAGAAAGCAATCTATTTAGATTAAATTGTTCTACAAGGAGCGTTTACTGTGGAAAAAACAAATATTCAAGAGAAACTTGACATCATTAAAAGTCAGGAAGAAAAACTAGTTTTTAAGAGTTTCTCTAATGTAGATGCGCTGGAAATCGGTTTGTCTATCATTGAAGCTACTAAAAAAATCAAAAAAGCTGTTGCAGTCAATATCATAAAAAATGGACAGACAATTTTCCATCACGCCATGGATGGTACAACACCAGACCATAATGAATGGATTAAGAAAAAATCTAATGTAGTGCTTCGTCATCACCATAGTTCATATTATATGCGGTTATATAACGAGATGAAAAACAGATCTTATTTTGAATTTTACTCAGTTAGTCCGTTTGATTACGCTATTCATGGTGGGGCTTTTCCAATTTCGATTGAAGGATCAGGTGTCATTGGAGTTATTACAGTTTCTGGTTTGTCCCAGGAAGATGATCATGGGTTGATTGTAGAGGCATTTACTAAATTTTTAAGTAAAACTCCCCAACTTTAAATTATATTAAAATCAAGAGTTGCTACGAGCAGCAGCTCTTTTTTTACAAAAAAAAATAGAGGTTTCTCCTCTAAATTGTTTCAACTTTATAACCCACCAAGCGCCTTTATCGTTGCAGCACCAACAATTCCATCAACCTTTAACTGGTGGTCTCTTTGAAATCTTCGTACGGCTTGATCTGTTTGATAACCAAAAATCCCATCAATTCCTTTCGTATTGTACCCAAGATTTGTTAGTTTTTTCTGTAGTGATTTTACAGTAGTACCGCGACTACCTAACTTTAATATTCCTACATTTGTAGAAGGGATAGCGGGACTGGTGCCAGTTACTTTATATCCATTTGCTTTTGCAATTGTGTTAAAGGCTTTTGAAGATGTTGTAATTACGACGGGTGTATTGACTTTGATTCTAGCAAAGAGCCATTCAACTTCGTTATCATACATTCGAATACAACCAGAGCTTACATATTTTCCAATTGAACTAGGGTTATTGTTTCCATGAATGGCATACGTTGTACCCCATGTCCCTCGAGCATTTAACCCGAGCCATCGGTTTCCAAGTGGATTTCGGGGATCACCTCCAGGAATACCTTCTTTATAGTAGGGTCTATTTACAATTTTATTTACAATTTTAAACTTACCCTCAGGAGTGTAAGTGGGTTTTCTACCAGTAGCTACTTTAAATACTTTAATGAATTTCCCGTTTTCATAATAAGCGAGCTGATTTGTTGATTTATTTATGATCACAAATTGATTTCCAGCCGCTTCACTTGGCTTTATTCCAAGTGTTACGAAAATAAGACAAGTCAAAATTATTAACGAAAATAATTTTCTAATCAATCGCGTTCCTCCCCATAGAATCATAATGAAAATCATCATTTAATCCTATGTGTGAAGAAGTTGTCTCTGTTACATCTATTTTACGATTGTTAAATATTGTTAACTCTACTCACAAAAAAAGTGATTTGTAGCCAATTGAGAACGAATAAAAACCAGTAATTATAACTGATTGAAAAGGAAATACAATTCTTTTGTAGAATATTGCAACAATACATTTTTTTGAAAGGTTATGATAAAATTGAAGACTTTACTATTAACAGGTTTTGAACCTTTTTTAAACTTTCCAATTAACCCTACGGAAAATATTGTAAGAGAATTAGATGGACATTTTATTGGCGAGTTTAAAATTATCGGTAAAATTTTACCTGTCGATTTTCAAACTGCGGGTGAACATCTCATTCAATTTTTTAATGAAATCAACCCAAATGCAGTCGTTTCTTTAGGATTAGCAGGAGGTCGCTATAAAATTACTCCTGAACGTATTGCTATTAATTGCAACGATGGTGCAGCAGACAATCGAGGAAATAAATTTATTGGTAAAAAAATTGATGAAGAAGGACCAGATGGGTTATTTTCAACTTTACCCGTTCAAGCAATTGTCGATCATTTAAATAACAATCATTTTCCTGCAGAAGTTTCGAACTCAGCCGGAACCTATTTATGTAATAACGTAATGTACCAAATGCTAAATGAGTTAAAGCGAAAAGAAGAATCAATTCCAAGTGGGTTTATTCATATTCCAGCTTCTCATGAATTAACAGTTATACAGAAAAACTTACCAAGCTGGTCACAAATAGATTTAACCAATGCAATAAAGCTAGCCATCAACGTAATTAGTACAAATGAAGAAAATTAATGTATCAATTCATCCTGTTGGATGTTCCGGTATTGTATGTTATGTAGGTGATTCGATTTCAGATGAAACGAATGATATGGTACATATTATTTCAAACCACTTTAAACATAAAATGAAGCATAAATTTATTGGCGTTGTTCCTTCCTATCATTCAGTTACTTTTTATTATGACTCACTTACATATTCATTTTTCGAATTAAAGAAAGAAGTTGAAGAGCAAATACTTAAATTGCAAACTTTTAATATGAAATATAAGAAAACGATATATGAAATTCCTGTTTGCTACGAATCGCAATATGGTCCTGATATTGAGAATGTTGTGGCGCATAATCAGATTTCGATTAATGAGGTAATTCAGATGCATCAGCAAAACTTATATCGTATTTATATGATTGGGTTTTTGCCAGGTTTTCCATATCTCGGAGGACTAAACCCAAAATTAGCTACACCTAGATTGAAAAAGCCTAAACTAGTTAGACGAGGGGCTGTTGGGATTGCTGGGGAACAAACGGGGATCTATCCGTTTGAATCTCCTGGGGGTTGGAATATTATCGGCCAAACACCGATTACAATATTTTCAAATCAACATGATGATAAAATATTGTTTCAACCAGGTAATTTCCTGCGTTTTAAATCAATTAATGAGTTCGAATATACAGAATTAGAAAAATCAATTAAAGAAGGTTCATTTTCACTGAAGAAGGAAGTGCTGGAAGTAGATGAAAATTGATTTGAATTGTGATATTGGTGAAAGTTTTGGTAGGTATCAAATAGATGATGAAAGTATCATGCCTCATATTTCTTCAGCAAGCATAGCATGTGGTTTTCACGCTGGAGACCCTTTTACAATGTATGAAACTGTTAAGCTTGCAAAAAGATATAATATTTCGGTTGGGGCTCATCCAAGTTTTCCAGATTTACTTGGTTTTGGCCGTAGAGAGATGACTTTTACAGAAGATGAAGTTTACCAACTAGTACTTTATCAAATAGGTGCTTTATCATCAGTCTGTAAGGCTCATAAAATGGATTTACATCATGTAAAGCCCCATGGTGCTTTATACAATATGGCAGCTAAAAATATCAAGCTTGCACTAGCAATCATAAAAGCAATGAAATCTTTTAATTCATCTTTAATTTTGTATGGACTTTCAAATAGTAAACTTATAGAAGCAGCAATCGAAATGAATATTCCGTATGCTTCTGAAGTATTTGCAGATCGTACATATGAGGAAGATGGTTCACTTGTCGATCGGAGCCGGCCTTTTTCAGTACATAAGAGTACGAAAGAAGCGATAGAACAAGCAATTCAAATCATTACAACCAATACAGTCACAACAATTTCAGGGGAAATTATCTCGTTACATGCTGATACAATTTGCCTACATAGTGATTCAGTGATAGGAACGGAGTTAGCAGCTGAGTTACGTAAGAGTTTTCATCAACATCAAATAGTCGTCAAAACAGTTGGAGAGTAAATGACATTGATTACATTATTTGAAGTTTTAAAGGTAGGAGTACTACTTACAATCCAAGATATTGGTAGAAAGCATTTTAGACATTTGGGCATACCTGTTTCCGGAGCTATGGATCAATTAGCTTATCAGATTGGCAATATATTGCTTGGGAATAAACGTGAAGTAGCGAGTATTGAAGTTGCCATGGGCGGTACAATTTTAAAAGTATGTCATGACGTGGATGTTGTTATTACAGGAGCGAATCTAACACCAAGAATTAATGGACAAACAATTCCAATGTATAAAGTTATTCGGTTGAAACAAAATGATATTTTAACTTTTCATGGATCAAAAAATGGCGTTTATAGTTATATTGCAGTACCAAATGGTATTTGTAGTAAAGTAGATTTTGAGAGTCAATCTTCTTATGCTCTTGCCAAGTTAGGTTTGGTTATTCAAAAAGGTATGATGATTCATGGTTACAGTACTGAAAAGCGTGATTTAATCGGCATAAATAATGAATGGCATCCTAACTATTCTAATATAAAAGTAGTTCACTATATTAAGAGTAGGCATTTTAATCTCCTACCGGCTGATTTAATTAATCGGTTGTCTACTAATTTATTAATAGGTACAAGCAATAGGATGGGCATGTATGTAAGTGCAAATGAAAAGATGAATCAAGACTTTTATGCCAATATACTTTCAGAGGGTACGACATTTGGTACCATTCAAATATTACCAAGCGGGCAACCGATCATTCTCATGGCTGATTGTCAAACGACTGGTGGATATGTGACTTTAGGTACGATTATTCACTCTGATTTATCAAAGCTTTCCCAAGCAAATCAAGGAGAATACATAAAATTAGTTGCAATAGATATAGAGAATGCGAGAAATCGCAATATAGAGTACGAAAGATTTTTAAAGCATTTACAAATAGAAAGGCAACAACATAAAAAAGGAGAGATCTAAATGATAGAAACGTTAACAACTTTATTTCAAGCTGCTGAGATAGGTGACCTTCAATTAGTAGATAAACTATTAATTGAGCAACCAGTTTTAGTGAATAAAGAGAATGAAAATGGCTTAACTTTATTAGGTATTGCAGCTCATTATGGACAAATTGAAGTTGTAAAAAGATTAATATCACATGGTGCAGAAATCAACGCAATTTCACATTCGAAAATTTCTTTTATCCCTCAAAATACAGCACTACACGCATCTATTGCAGGGGCTAAGTCAATTGAAACGATTGAGTATTTACTTGTAAACGGAGCGGATTGTAATATCAAAGATAGTGAAGGGCATACGCCATTACATATTGCTGCATTCGAAGGTAATATTTCAATTGCAAAACTGTTAATAGAAAATGGCGCAAAAATATACAAAGATAACGCTGGTAATACACCAATACAAATTGCTGAAGAATGTAACCACATTGAATTTAGTCATTATTTATCTCAATCAATTAACTAAATAATGATTCTTATATCTTGTATATTTTAAAGGAATCCAATTTTCATTTTAATAAATAAACATTTGTTGTGTTGTGAACGCTGTATTGTCACAACACTTTTTGTTATGATGATAGAAAAGTTATGAAAAAGAGGAATTGTTTTGAGAATAAATGTGTTTATAAGTGCATCAGGATATTGTTCAAGACGCGCAGCTGAAAGACTTGTTGCAGCTGGTGACGTTAAAATAAATGGAGTGCTAGCCGAAAAGAATAGCATGGTGGACAGTCAAGATATCGTGGAAATAAATGGTGAAGTTATTCAAATATCAAACGAAAAGGATTATATCATTTTAAACAAACCAGTTGGAATTACATGTACTGGATTACAAACTGTAAAAGGAAATATTATCGATTTTGTTGATTATCCGAAAAGATTATTTCCTGTGGGTAGGCTAGATAAAGATTCAGAAGGGCTTATTATACTAACAAACGATGGACCAATTGCACATAAAATCCTACATAGTGAAAATGGTCATGAAAAGGAATATATCGTAACGGTTGATCAGCCATTTGATGATGAATTTATAATTGGTATGTCTAACGGTGTTCCAATCAGTGATGTAATAACAAAAAAGTGTGAAGTGACGAGAGTAGATGAAAATATCTTTCGTATTGTTTTAACACAAGGTTTAAACCGTCAAATCCGAAAGATGGCAAAGCATTTCGGCTTTAAAGTGGTAAAGTTGAAGAGAATTCGTATTATGAACATTCAATTAAAGGATCTACAAGTTGGAAAATGGAGATCTCTATCAGATTTAGAATTAAAAATGCTTATAGATCAATTGAAAGAGGAAGAATGAATGAAAATCTTAATTGACGCAGATGGATGTCCAGTTGTAAATGAAACGATACAGATTGCAAAAGAGTTCGGTGTCTCTGTACTTTTACTTTGCGATACGGCCCATATCATGCAAAGAGAAGGGGCAGAAACAATTATTATTTCACAAGGTGCAGATGCAGTAGATTTTGCATTAGTGAATCGAGTTACTAAAGGTGATGTAGTCATTACACAGGATTATGGTCTTGCTGCTATGGTTTTATCGAAGCAAGCTTTTGTATTAAATCAAAATGGTCATCAATATACGAATGAAAACATTGATTCTCTCCTTCATTCTCGCTATGTTTCAAAGAAAATTCGTAATGCCGGTGGAAGAGTTAAAGGTCCTAAAAAACGTCAAAAAGAAGATAATGCAAATTTTGAAATTGGCTTAAGAAAAATGTTAACGTCGATTACAATGTAGTACAATAAAGTGAAGTAACAAAGTCTACAAAAGAGGAGGAACGCATGTTAACTTTAGCAAGAAAAAACTTAAAAGAATATTTTGGATATGATCATTTTAGAAAAGGACAAGAACAAATTATCGAAAGAGTTTTGTCAGGTCAACACACAGCTGGTATCATGCCAACGGGTGGAGGGAAATCAATTTGTTACCAGATTCCCGCGACATTACTCCAAGGAGTTACCCTCGTCATTTCTCCACTAATCTCTTTAATGAAAGACCAAGTTGATTCCCTGCACCAAGTAGGAATTCCTTCCACATTTATCAATAGTTCACTTTCATATCATGAAGTAGATGAAAGATTGATGGATTTAAGCATTGGCGAATATAAAATTCTTTATATTGCTCCAGAGCGTCTTGAATCTGAAAGTTTTATAAATCAGTTAAGGCAATTGCCTATTAAACTAGTGGCAGTAGATGAGGCGCATTGTATATCATCATGGGGGCACGATTTTAGACCTAGTTATTTGCGAATTAAACATTTAATTTCTGAATTACCATCAAATCCTACAATACTAGCACTAACTGCAACAGCTACTCCACAAGTAAAATCTGATATTTGTACGCAATTAGGTATAGATGAAGGAAGTGCAATTATTACAGGATTTGGAAGAGAAAATTTATCTTTTAAAGTCATTAGAGGACAAAATAGAATTGATTATATTTCTAATTATGTAAAAAAGAATCATAATGAAGCTGGGATTATTTATGCAGCAACAAGAAAAGAAGTAGATAAAGTAACTGAACAATTGAAAAGACAAGGTGTGTCTGTTGGAAGATATCATGCTGGTTTAAGTGATATTGAAAGATCAAGGCAACAAGATGCATTCCTTCAGGATGATATTAATGTCATTGTAGCGACTAATGCGTTTGGTATGGGGATTGATAAATCGAATGTGAGATACGTTATTCATTACCAAATGCCTAAAAACATGGAAAGTTACTATCAAGAAGCAGGAAGAGCAGGACGAGATGGGTTAGAAAGTGAGTGTATTTTACTTTTTAATGCTCAAGATGTACAAATCCAAAGGTTTTTAATTGAGCAGTCAACTCATGATTTTAATAGAGAAAAACAAGAAATACAAAAGCTACAGTCAATGAAGGATTATAGTTACTTAGAAACATGTTTACAAGCTTTTATTCTTCACTATTTTGGAGATGAAACTGATCAAACTTGTGGGAAATGTAGTAATTGTATCGATCAACGCACTTCTATTGATATTACAAAAGATGCCCAAATCGTTTTATCATGTATTATCAGAATGGGAGAACGATTCGGTAAAACAATGGTAGCATCAGTATTAACAGGGTCATCGAATAAAAAATTACTAGATTTTAATTTCCAGACATTATCAACATACGGACTCTTAAAAAATCGTACGTTAAAAAATGTAGGAGACTTAATCGACTTTTTAACATCTGAACAATATATAGGTGTAACCGATGGGAAATTTCCTTTATTAACGGTAACAAATAGAGGTAGGGAAGTACTATTAAATAAAGTTCAGGTAATGAAAAAAGAGGAAGTCATTGTTGAAGCAACTACTACAAACAGTGAGTTATTTGAACAATTACGTGCATTGCGTAAAGAAATTGCGACAGAATTAGCTGTACCACCATTTGTTGTTTTTTCTGATAGCACTTTACGAGATTTATGTAAATTACTCCCTGAAACTGACAAAGAATTTTTAGAAGCTAAAGGTGTAGGGCTTCAAAAACAACAACGGTTTGGTAAGCAATTCATTGAATTAATTAAGGCGTATAAGGGAGCGAATCAAATTGAACAAACTGTTAAGCCAAACATCACTTCAATAAAAGATAAGATTCCTTCTCATGAAATTTCTTATGATTTATATAAAGAAGGTTTAGATATTAAACAAATTGCAAAGCAAAGAGGGTTAAATCCCGTAACGATAGAGAGCCATATACTTCAAGGAGCAGTGGAAGATACTTCATTTGAATGGCATGAAATATTACCAATCGATATAGAGAAAGAAATACATGCTGCGATTAATGTGGTCGGAAGTGAAAAGCTAAAACCAATAAAAGAAGAACTTCATGCTGATATTAGTTATTTCATGATCAAAGCGGCAATTATGAAAGCTGGAATTTAAAGTTAGGTACCCTTACATGTAAAAAATAGCTTCCACTATTGGAAGCTATTTTCTTTAAAGTAATGGGTGAGCTGTTATTATTTATTTGCTTTTACAGTTATTTTTTTAGTCCCTTTACTTTCATTGTGATTTCGATCAACAGCTGTAATAACGTAAGTATAGTCTTTATCCTGTGTAATTGTACGATCAAGATAAGTTGTTTCTTTTTGAACAGATTTACGAACAGTCGTTAAAATATTTCGTGCATCGTTCATATTATCTGCTTTTTTACTTTCAAATCGATAAACCACGTAATAAGCGACATCTTTATCACTTGGGTTATTTTGAATAGTAAGTAAGTTTCCTTCAGCGGTTCTGGTTGCTTGTTTAAATTTTGGTTTCTTTGGCGATTGATTATCAATCCATGGCATTGAAGGAATTAAAGCTTTAGTTTGATACTCAACTTGGCTTAATCGATCTTTAATGCCTAGTGGATTATTATTTAAGCTTTTTATTGAAAAATGCATACTACCTTTTATTTGAGGGATTTGGCGATTTAACGCAATTTGATTTGGTAGTTCATTTGGCTTAGCCCATGCTTCATTATTGGCATTAATTTTGTATGCTGCTTGTCCAATATACAAATCAACATTTTTCCCTTCGACTTCCTTTGTCCACCAATCTGCTAAAATATCATAAGCCGCCGGTTCAAACCCAATATTCCAGTAAATTTGAGGGGTAATATAATCTATATATTCTTTATTAATCCATTCTCTTGTATCTGCGAATAAATCATCATAATTCGTTTGCCCAGCAGTTGTATTTGAACCTGTCGGGTCTTTAGCGATATTTCGCCATACTCCAAATGGACTGATTCCGAATTTTACATAAGGTTTTACTTGCTTTATGTTTTTATTAACTTCTTTTACAAACTCATCCACATTGTCACGTCGCCAATCGTCTTTTTCCGTAAATAAATCTTTACCATACTTTTCATAAGTTAACTGGTCAGGAAATTCTTGACCTGCAATGCGGTATGGGTAAAAATAATCATCCATATGGACTGCATCAATATCATATTTCTTTACAACTTCCATGATTCCATCAACAATAAACTGGCGAGCTTCTGGAATACCTGGATCAAAATACAATTGGGTACCATAAGGAATAACCCAATCTGGATGTTTTCTAGCAGGGTGGGACTCTGCTAATGTATTTAAGTCTTCTAAAGTTGCGTTACCTGGAGTGGTGCGGGGCATCGTAATTCGATACGGATTAAACCACGCATGAAATTCAATATTTCGCTTATGTGCTTCTTCAACCATAAATGCAAGCGGATCATAACCTGGATCCTTACCTTGTGTTCCTGTTAAATATTTTGACCAAGGTCCATATTCGGAAGGATAAAATGCATCCGCTGTTGGTTTAATTTGTACAACAACTGAATTCATTCCCATTTTTTCAACATCATCTAATAGTTTAATAAACTCCGATTTTTGCTGCAACACGGATAAACCTGATTTAGAAGGCCAATCAATATTTGTAACAGAGGCAATCCAAGCAGCACGTAGTTCATGTTTAGGCGGAACCATGTACTGTGAAAGTGTTTCCGCCTTCGCAGTTGGAAAATTTGGCAATAATAATGATGTTCCAACTGATAAAGCAAGTACATATTTCCCAATCTTTCTTCTTTTCATAAGTAATCCACCTAGCTTTCTATTAAATTAGTAGCGCTTACATAATATAAAGCTACCAAAACTGGAAAGTATTGTCTATATAAAATTGAAATAAAATTTCAATAATTTTGAATATAATTAGAAATGAAATTTCAGAATGTGGTTTCAAAATAATTAGAAAGATTGGGAAAGTATAGTAGGGGGCCACTAAATAAAGTAATCATCAATCATGATTAGAACGTATCATGTATTTTTAAAATGCAAAGGGATTACGCATGAAGTAGATAGGATTACGAAAGTGGAATAAGTGGTGAAATTTATAAGTTCTTTTCTAAAAGTTAATTCAAGTAATAGAATGGAGTACTTAAAATTTAACAGACTAATAATTTTTAATATTTTATTGTGTAAAAAAACAGAACATATATTCTGGTATTCTATGATTCTTTATGGTAAAATTAGGTAGAGTAGAGTTGTGGTAGGTGCCTTTCTTCGGTTGAAGGGAGGTGATATGGTGACTGGTTATGAGATTGCAACACTAATAATCCAAAGTATTGGAATAACATCGACTGTAATCTTGAGTGTAATCGGTATCGTCGTTTCTTTGAATAAAAGAAAATAACCACCCTACCCCTCTAATGGATGTGGTGGTTATATTCACTAGGTCCGAGGAAAGCAACTTTACAATTACTACTCGGAGGAGATGTGTATGCAGCACATCTCTTTTAGTATATTCTTAATGATACTATTATAGTACTTTTAGTATAATTTGACAATGAAGTTGTCTTTCTTTTTACTTAATTGTGATCAATTTGCTATCTTTTTCGATGAATTTCTAATTTCTTTTTTAGTAGAATTGAGCAACATGATTAATGCAATGCCTAAAAACGTTAGGAAGATTCCTACAATTTGAAGAGAGGTTGGTTTAAAGCCTGTTATCATAGTATCTAGAACAATAGCTACTGCTGGATCTAAAAAAGTAAGGACTGCGATTGTATTTGCTGGAAGAAATCGAATATTACCAAAAAATAGCGCATAAATAACGCCAGTATGTACGAATCCAATGATTAAAATAAATGTCCAATTTTCCATTTGTAAGTTTTGGAATGCACTAAATTTTACAAACGGGAGAAGTAAAATAAAGCCTAAAGTAGTTTGTAAAAGTGTAGTAAAATAGGCACTTGTTTGAGTTATCCCTTTATTAACGATCATTAAAAAGCCATAAAAAATTGCAGCAAGAAATGCCCAAATAACGCCAGAAGAAAGAAGTGTTTTCAAAGTAAAATCTGAATTGATACCTGATAGTAGGATCGAGCCGATAAAACTACTAAAAACTCCAAGTAGAGGAATAATTGTTATTTTTTCTTTAAAAATAAGGCTTCCCACTAAGAATAAGATGACTGGTGCTAAATAGTAGATAGAGATCGAAATCGTCACAGATAAATTTTCAAAGGATTTAAATAGAAAAACCCAATTACAAACTAATAAGACACCACTAATTAGTGATAGAAAAATATCTTTTTTATGATAGATTTCATTTTTGTGTAAGCCAGTTAGGAACCAAACTAAAAATAAAAAGATACTTGCAAAAATACATCGTATAAATACTAAATCAATTGCTTTAAGTCCTGTTTTTGGCGCAATAAAACCAATCGTTCCAAATATAGCCATTGCGATGATAATACTAATGGTCGCTCTTTTGTTAGCTTCTTGTTTTGTCATGACATCACCTTCTTAATTTAAATATTCTGTCAAATAAGTATAATAGAAAATTGGTTGAAGTATCAATTACTAAATCGGTTCAAATTGTTTTATACTATTTAATTTTTTATAAAAATGCCAAAACACCTAATAAGAAATATCCTATTATTACTAGAAATATTATGGAAAGAAGTGTTAAAGAGATTTTTTTCCAAACACCTTCACTGTAAAGTGCTAACAAAACCGAAAGTAGAAAAAAAATAAATATCGTTGCATATGTAAATGCATGATTTATATACTTACCATGTATGGAAAGTACAAATAGAATATCCGCTAAAAGGAAGAGAATTGATAGTTTCCCCAACTGTTTCTTCATATGATCCCTCCGTTTTTTAACCTTTCAATATCTATATTCAATATTGATGTTTATACGACCTTCATATATTTATAGACAAATATCTTATAAAAAATAGAATAACATGGTATTTTAAAAGTCTTCTTTTATAATATTAATATAAGATTCTAAGAAGGATTTATAGAAAAGGTGTCGAAACATAATCTTGTACATCATCTTAATATAGTGAGGAGAATTATTTTGAATATTGTCGTAGTAAATGGTTCGCCAAGAGCAATTGGACGAACTGGTGTATTAGCAAAACAAATCGTAGATGTATTTAATTTTTCTTTAGTAGATTTAGCTCTAGGTGAATTACCTTTATATAATGGTGAAGCTGAACAAAAAGAGTTAGATGCTGTAAAAACAATTCGAGATATGTTAATTCAAGCAGATGGAATTGTGTTATGTACGCCTGAGTATAATAACGCAATGAGTGGAGCTTTAAAAAATTTAATCGAGCTTTTTGGATCTGAACCTTTTAAGAAAAAGCCGACTGCTTTATTGGCAGTTGCTGGTGGTGGAAAAGGTGGCATTAATGCTCTAAATAATGCGAGAACAGTAGTAAGAGGTGTTTATGGAAATGCGATTCCAAAACAACTAGTTTTAGATCCAGTTGATTTCAATGAAAATGATTTTTCTGTTAAAGAGGATGCTTTTACAAAAGTTACTGAAGTGATTGATGAATTAAAAGAATATGTACAAAAAGAAATTTTATACAAAGAGTTTTTAGAATCAAAAAGCTTCTAATAAAAATGGCCCTCTACTAGTAAAGTCTAGTTTTGGGCCATTAAAAGTGTATTTTTATTCCATATGAAACGATTTGTCATTCACATTACGAATTGGGAAATTTACTTTATAACGAACAGCAATGATTCTAATTAACGTTGTAATGACAAAACAAATATATAGAGATGATAATTTTGAAAACAGTTCACTTGTAAATAATATGGAAAAAGAGCCAACAATTGCTGCAATTGCATAAATTTCTTTTTGGAATACAAGTGGTATTTCTCTTGCGAACACATCTCGCATAATTCCACCACCGATTCCAGTAATTAATCCCATTGAAACAATTAAAAATGCGCCTTTTAATCCATGGTCAATTGCAGAATATGCACCGACAGCTGTAAATACACCAAGTCCAATTGCATCTGTTAGTATTAAAGTAGTTTGAAACTGTAAAGTACGTTGATAAAAAAGCCATGTTAAAATGGAAATGACTGTACTAACAATAAAATATTGAGGCTTTACAAATACGTTAGGCACGGATTGACCTAAAATAATATCACGAATTAATCCACCACCTAAAGCTGTACATGCAGCTAAAAAAACAACACCAAATAAATCTAATTTCTTTTGAATACCGACTAAAGTACCAGAAATACTAGCCGCGATAATTCCTGCATATACAAAAACCTCGATTAAAATCATTCTCCTCTATCCCCTAACAAACAATTTCATAAGAATCATTTTATCAACATGAAGTTTCTATTACAATATCAAAATAGTTTTGAAAACGCTTCATTTAAAAAATATTTTTCGTCTTAGAAAATCCCTTTAAAATAAGGAAATGATCATATAAATAATTACTGAATTGGAGAGAGTAAAATGAATAATAAAACAAACATAAATGATGGTTCAACAGTTTTTTATCAAGAAATAGATGCAATCATGAAACGTTATAACATTATTGGCTGTCAAGCAGTGTCTGTTTATAAGGATCAGATTATTTGGTCTGATTCCTTTGGTGACCGAGATGTTGAAATGAAGCAACCAGTTACAGAAAATACGATGTTTAGAATTGCTTCCATTTCAAAATTATTCACTGCAACAGCAATCATGCAATTAATTGAAAGACAACAATTAAATGTAGATGCCGATATCAGTAACTATCTAGGTTTTGAAGTTAGAAATCCAAATCATCCAAATACAATCATTACGTTAAAACAACTGTTAACTCACACATCTTCACTAACTTCAGATGAGGAATCTAACAGTATTTATGCAAAATATATTAAGGATGGTCAGTCAGATCATAGTGTAAGTCTTAAAGAATTATTAGTACCAGGAGGAAAATACTTTACCCATCAAATTTGGGGTGATTGGCAGCCAGGACTTACGACAAATTGGGTATATTCTAATATAGGTGCAATCATTTGCGGTGCAATTATTGAAAAAATTTCAGGAATGCGATTCGATTCATTTATAAAAGAAAATATATTTAAACCACTGGAAATGGAGAATGTTTCATTTTCATATGCTGGAATGAAAAAAGACCATGAATTTGGAAATTTATATGAAAAAGATGAAAATACGAAGCAATATAAGGTTACAATTCAAGACACTACTGAACATAAGTTTGACATCGATTTATTTAAAAAATATATTCCTGGAACGCACGGTGGTTTATTTGAACCTCAGGGAGGGTTACGTACTTCTGCACTTGAGTTAAGCAAGTTTTTACGAGCCCTGATGAATGGAACATATAATGAAACAAGATTGCTCCAAGCAGAATCATTGGATGTGATGAAATCAATTCACTGGATTAGGGAAGAGGAGAACCATTTTTTCTCTAAGATGGGATTAGGTCTACATATCAGTCATGACTTCCTTTTTGATTATCCAGAGATGTTTGGACATGCTGGTGAGGCATATGGTTTGATTAGTAATTTATATTGGAATGATGAAAAGAAGTTTGGCATTATTTTTATTTTAAATGGTGCAAATTTCAACTTACAAAACAATAATAGGTTTGATGTTGAAAAAGAATTAGCTGAAATAATCTATAAGCAGACAATTAAACGGTATATTGAATAAAAAATGAGTACATGAAAATACACTTGTTTGAGTTATATTCTGTTATTTTATCAAAATGATTATTACAGGAAGTTAGTTTGTAATATAAACTGACTTCCTATTTTTTATAGGATAAATACTGTATTTGCCTTGCTTTATCAAAAGCATTGTAGGGTATGAATAGGAGGAGCAAGAAGCTGGAATTAATCAGAATATATTATTAAAAAAAGATTGTGAATAATGTGATATATTGTTACAATACAAGGCATAACAAATAAAACGATGAGAGAACAGATTTTGCAATTTTATCAAATAATGAACAAGTTTCATGAAAAATTCAAATCGGAAGAGGGGAAAATTGTGAGAATCGTAACAGTTGGAGATAATTGTATGGACGTTTATCAAAATAGAGGTGAGGCATACCCTGGAGGAAATCCGGTGAATGTAAGCGTGTATTTAAAAGATTTAGGTGTAGATTCAGCATATATAGGCTGGGTAGGAACTGATACATATGGTGATAAAATGATTAAAGCGATTCAAAATAGGGGTGTGGATTCTTCGTTTGTTTCAAAAAAAGAAGGTAATACAGCTATTACATATGTTGAATTAGTTGATAATGACCGTCGATTTGGACAATATGATGAAGGCGTTATGGCGGAGTTTTCTCTAACAGCAAAAGAGATTGATTATATAGAAACATTCGACTTAGTACATGCAGGTATATGGGGGCATGTAGATCCTTATTTTTCAAAGTTTAAAGATAGAGGATTATTCACTTCATTTGATTTCTCTGATCAGTTACATCATGAACTAGTTAAGACACTACCACGTTTTGTTGACTATTCATTTTTTTCATATACAAATGACAATGCATATATTAGAGAGTTCTTAAAAGAAGTTTTCAACTTAGGATCAAAGGTTGTAGTAGCTACATTAGGTGAAAATGGCTCTTTAGCTTATGATGGAAAACAATTTTATCAATGTGATGTCGTTAAAGGAAATGTGGTTGATACTATGGGGGCTGGAGATTCTTTTATTTCTGGATTCCTTTTTGGTCGTTTAAAAGGATATGATATTAATGAATGTTTAAAAATAGGATCAGAAACAGCCGCAAAAACAATTAGTTATTTTGGTGCATGGTGACGAGAACAAGTAATCGATGTATAATCAATCTATAAATGAATAGATTGGAAAAGGATGAAGATAAATGAAATTGAATTCTTCAACTACCCAACCTTTATATATGCAAATTAGACAGATGCTACAAGATGATATAAAGGAAGGCAAGTATAAACCAGAAGAACAAATTCCTACAGAGGCTGAGCTTTGTGAGTTTTATAATGTAAGTCGTATTACAATTAGAAAAGCAATTGAAGATTTAGTAAAAGAAGGTTCTTTGACACGTATTCCACGCAGAGGGACTTTTGTGACAAATCAGAAATTTCATAATGAATTGATATCTGTAAGTGGATTTTCAGAGTTTAGCCATCAATTAGGGATGATCCCTAATTCACGAATTTTGAAAAGTGAAATCATCGCAGCTTCATATGAGGTAGCGAATCGTCTTAATATTGAAGAGGGTAGTCCTGTATTAGAATTAGAAAGGTTAATGTATGTAAATGATCATCCTCTTTTTTATGATATTGCATACTATTCATTACTTCGTTTTCCAAATTTAGAACAAAAAATTGCCAAAGATGAATCTACATATAAAATACTGTTAAATGAATATCATACAGAAATCGTTTCAAACGATAAAATAATTGATGTAATCGGTGCGTCATCAGACTATGCTAAATTATTAGATTGTGATATTGGTTCTAATCTTTATAAAATTGTAAAGATTGCTTTTGATTCAAATGATGAACCAGTGCATCTTTCCACTTTTGTTTGTGAAACTAAAAAAGTCAATTTGACTGTTCATCGAGCAAGATAAAACATCATAATATAACGAATTGAAGGATAGCTAAAAGCTATCCTTTTTTTTCAAATTCAAATCGTGTAGTATGGTGAAAAAAAGACAGCTTCAATTTCACTAGTCGTAAGTCTGCTATCTATCTAATTTCTTAAATCCAAATATGAATAGAATTCTAACAGAAGAATCATCATTCGGAGAACTATTTTCATCATTTTTATTAACCCTTACTTACAAAAATCATTTTACAAAAAAAAATAAGACGTTCAATTCAATTAAGAATTAAACGTCTATATTTTATTAAATTAATTCTATATGCAAAGCTTTAACTGAAATTGTTAGTTACACTATATTTTTTGCTAGTTTCAACTTTTGATTTTGTAATTGAATTAATCGATAAGTTAATGTGATTGCTGACACTGATAAACCAACAATTAAGCCAATCCAATATCCTTTTGCGCCTAATTCTGTATTTTTTAATACATAACCAACTGGTAGGGCAATGATCCAATACGCTAAAATCATCATTAGCAATGTTACATTCACATCTTTATAACCCCTTAATGCACCTTGGATTGGAGCAGCGAACGCATCAAATAATTGGAACAATATCGCAAATATTAAGAAACCACCAGCCAAAGATTGAACGGAAGAATCATTCGTATATAAACCAGCTACATCATATCTAAAGAAGTAGATAATAATACCAAAGAAAGATGCAATTAATAAAGCCATTACTAAACCAATCTTACTGTATTCCTTGGCATTTTGAAATTGCTTCGCTCCTACTTCATATCCAACAGCAATTGTTAATGCCATTGAGATACTAAGTGGGACCATATACAACATACTTGCAAAGTTCATTGCTACCGTATGAGCAGCAATCGTTTCTGTATCAAATTCACTTAATAATAATGTAACAACTGCAAACACACTTACTTCAAAAAAGATACTTAAACCAATTGGTACACCTAGCTTTAAGATACTTTTCCAAGTTGCAATTGAAACTGCTACAAAATTTTTAAAGATACGGAATGATTTGAAAGGCTCTTTTGTTTGTACAATATAAGTAGCTAATCCAAAAATAATCCAATACGTAATCGCAGATGCAACACCCGAACCAACTCCACCAAGTCGTGGGAGACCAGCTTTACCAAAAATAAGGAAATAATTCAAAATAACATTGATTGGTACAGATACTATCGTAATAATCATTGTTGTTCTTGTTTTACCTAATCCATCAATAAATTGACGAAGAACAGTATATAAAAATAAAGGTAAAATTCCAAAAGATAAGGCGAAAATAAAATGAAGTGCAACTCTATGGACTTTCGGTTCTAGATTCATATGATGTAAGATTGGTTGAATTGTAAACATTCCAACGATGATAATGAAAATTGCAAGAAATCCTGCTAAATAAAGAGCCTGCATAACGAGCGGAGCAATTTTATTGTCTTCCTTTGCACCATTCAAATTAGCTACCAATGTAGTGATAGCGACTAATATTCCAGTTAGTCCAGTACTAATTGGAGCCCAAATACTAACACCAATTGCAACGCCGGCTAAATCTTGTGGGCTACTATTACCAGACATAATCGTATCAAAAAATGACATTGAAAATAATGTCACTTGAGTTACAAGGATTGGGAGTAGTAGTGTGAAAAAGTGAGATATTTTTCCCTTTTTTGTCGTATTCATTTGATCGACCTCCTAAACAAACACTTTTACAATTGTATCATGTTTTGGTTTAATTGCTATAAGTAAATACTTCTTTATAAATTAACTTTGAACAGAAAGTTGGAATTGAATTGAAAAATCAAGTAATCGTTATTACTGGAGCAGGAAGTGGACTAGGTGCAGCACTAGCAAAGAAATATTCAGAAATTGGAGCGCATATTTGTTTATTAGGGCGTACAGAAAATAAACTTAAAGATATCGGAAGAGAACTACCTAATAATTATTCGATTCATACTGTTGATATTTCAAAATTAAGTGATGTAAAAAGAGTATTTGATTCAATCACTCAAACATATGGACAGATTGATTTATTATTTAACAATGCTGGAGTAGGTTCATTTGATCTAGCCGAAGAATTAAGTGAAGAAGACATACATAATATGATTGATATCAATTTAAAAGGAACGATCTTTTGTTCACAAGAAGTTCTAAAACAAATGAAAAAACAAAATAGTGGTACGATTGTAAATATCGTTTCGACAGCAGGTTTAATTGGAAAAGCCACAGAATCAGTTTATTGTGCTAGTAAATTTGGCGTAAAAGGATTCACTGAAAGTTTAGTTGTTGAATTAACGGGAACACCTATTTCTGTCTTTGCTGCATATATGGGCGGAATGAACACAGATTTTTGGGCAGGGATTTTCGATCAAGATAAAACTTCTAAAATGATGAATCCAGAAGATATAGCTGAAATTATTATGGATAATATTAAGCCACGTAAAAACATTGCAATTCCTGAAATTATTATTAAAAATGTAAAATAAATTAATAGGATGTCTACCTTTCCATAAACTATTAAAGATTACAAACGTTAATGATGAAGGAGAAAGGGAATGAAAAAATCTAAATCAGCAAAAGGTAAAGCAACTAATCATCAAAATTTAGATGAACTTTTACTTGAGGATCGTAATACAGCGGACGATATTCCAATAGAATGGCTACCAAAAGATGAGCCAATTACGGAATCAATGTCGTATAAAAAATCAGATCTTAACTAGTATAGAATAGTCAATTTGGCTATTCTTTTTTTTGTTGATATGGTATTATTATTGAAGCGTTTTATGTAATAGCCAAAATTTGCTACCAGTTTTAAGTATTAGAAGCTTTGGTATTACATACTTACATAAAAACAACTAATATTCCAACATAATATAATAAATAAGGTAGGAGAATCACGATGGAAAAAATTCTTGTTTTCGGACATAAAAACCCAGATACAGATACTATTTGTTCAGCTATTGCTTATGCTGAGTTAAAGAAAGCTATAGGTGTAGATGCAGAAGCAATCCGTTTAGGAGTTGTCAGTGCTGAAACTCAATTTGCGTTAGATACATTTAAAACAGAAGCACCTCGTTTAGTAGAAAAAGTAGCTACAGAAACGAATCAAGTTATATTAGTTGACCATAACGAGCGTCAACAAAGTGCTGATGATGTCGAACAAGTTCGTGTACTTGAAGTAATCGATCATCACCGTATTGCAAACTTTGAAACAAGCGATCCACTTTACTATCGTTGCGAACCAGTTGGTTGTACAGCTACAATTCTAAATAAATTGTATAAAGAAAATAATGTATCTATTAAGAAAGAAGTTGCAGGCTTAATGCTTTCAGCGATTATTTCTGATACTTTATTATTCAAATCACCAACTTGTACAGATCAAGATATAGCTGCTGCGAAAGAATTAGCTGAAATTGCTGAAGTGAATGCAGAAGAATACGGTTTAGAAATGTTAAAAGCTGGTGCGAACCTTACAGACAAATCAATCGAAACATTAGTATCATTAGATTCAAAAGAATTCCAAATGGGTAACTATAAAGTTGAAATTGCTCAAGTAAATGCAGTTGACACAAATGATGTACTTGCTCGTCAACAAGAATTAGAAGCTGTGCTTGAAGGCATTGTATCTAACAAAGGTTTAGATTTATTCCTATTTGTTGTAACTGATATCTTAACAAATGATTCAATTGCTGTTGTAAAAGGTACTGCAACAAACGCTGTAGAAAAAGCATACAATGTTACACTAGAAAACAATACAGCTGTATTAAAAGGTGTTGTATCTCGTAAAAAACAAATCGTACCAGTTTTAACTGATACTTTTCATACTCTTTAATTTTTAACAACAAAGTCTATTTAGGCTTTGTTGTTTTTATAATCATCGAATTTTAACTAATATAAGGATTTACATCAATGAATAATTTATTTCATAAAATAATTGCAGCACTTATTTCTGCACTTTTATTTAGTTTACTATTTGCTCCAGTTTTTATGATTGCATTATATATTAGCAGTTTCGTTTATATTTTATTCGCGATTAGCTGGTCATATTTAGTTGATTTATTAATGAGGATCTTAAGAATTAGTAGCAAATATGTATTTCAATTTTTAATGTATGTAGTTGCAGCAATCGGATTAGATTTATTAGCAAACATGAAAGATTTTAATCCTCAATCAGCACTTTCAACACTATTCATAACTGTTCCTGCTGCTTTGTTTTATTTTCATGTATTACTTTTTGTTAATCAATACTTAAGAAAGAAAAAGAATACTTCATTAACGAAATAGGGGGAAGAAAGATGGAGAAGTTACAATATCCGATTGGAAGGTTTTCAGAACCAGCAGTCTATTCGAAAGAAATTCGATTAGAATTTATTGAAATATTAAGAAATGCACCAAAAGAATTTTCAGATCTTATTTTTTCTCTTTCAAATGAGCAACTGAACACTCCATATCGTGATGGTGGTTGGACTCCAAAGCAAATTATTCATCACGTTGCTGATAGTCATATGAATAGTATCATTCGTATAAAGTTGGCTTTGACTGAAGAAAACCCTACGATTAAACCTTATGATGAAAATGCATGGATTAAGCTAAGTGATTCAACTATTGATGTAGAAAGTTCACTTCAAATTCTTAAAGGTGTACACAAACGGTATGTAAACTTGATTCAATCTTTAAACGAAGAACAATTCAAAAGAACCGTTTTTCATCCCGAAAGTAACATAACAATGAGTATAGATTATTTAGTAGCATTGTACTCTTGGCATAGTAAGCATCACTTAGGCCATATACTAATTGTAAAAGGTTGAAGGAAGCTGAACAGATTCATATTGATTTATAAAAATCCCCCCACTTTAATGAGTGGGGGGATTTTGACTAATTATGTGAAAAAGTGAAGTCAATAAAAAGACTGCTTTAGCCCTTATCTAGCACTGTTTTAACAGAACTGCTGTTCATTAGTTAATGAATACATTGTTATTTTTTGACTAACAATGTATTTTTTTGGGAAGGATAGTAAGAAACTGTTAAAGGAAGTGATGAGTATGTCTCAACAATTTGATAATAATACACCTGATTATTTAAATTTGGCAAATGACCCTGCATTATCTCTTCATGAACTCTCTTATCATTATGATATGAGTTTTAATGATATAGCTGAAGTAAGAGGTATA
>Ga0209025_1000677_pt1 | contig 58481 bp, 54 predicted proteins | sample AraplaMF_Col_mLB_FD_184256 | JGI IMG/M metagenome (GOLD analysis project Ga0209025, IMG submission 184256) | Arabidopsis root microbial communities from the University of North Carolina, USA - plate scrape MF_Col_mLB (SPAdes) (version 2) | ecosystem: Host-associated > Plants > Roots > Endosphere... | reverse complement strand
TGTCATCATTTTCATATTGAATTGCAGATGTTTTGATAGACATTTTCGCACAGTAGTTTTTAAAGCCCTCTGGTAATTGTTTAGACCAAAGAACTGTTAAGTTTGGTTCTGGAGCTGGTCCTAAGTTGTCTAATGTATGCAAGAAGCGGAATGAGTTTTTCGTTACTAATGGACGACCATCAAGTGAAATACCACCGATAGATTCTGTTACCCAAGTTGGATCACCAGAGAATAATTCATTATAATCAGGTGTTCTTGCGAATTTCACAAGACGTAATTTCATAATGAAGTGGTCAACAATTTCTTGTACTTCTTCTTCTGTTAATGTACCGTTTGCTAAATCTCTTTCAACATAGATATCTAAGAAAGTAGATGTACGGCCAAGACTCATTGCTGCACCGTTTTGCTCTTTAATTGCTGCAAGGTAACCAAAATATAACCATTGGAATGCTTCTTGTGTATTTGTTGCTGGTTTAGAAATATCAAAACCATGAGAAGCTGCCATTTGTTTTAATTCTTGAAGGGCACGAATTTGCTCAGATAACTCCTCGCGTAAACGAATTGTCTCTTCGCTCATTACACTGCTTGTTAAGTTTAAATCTGCTTTTTTCATTTCGATTAAACGATCAATACCGTATAATGCAACACGGCGATAGTCACCAATAATACGACCACGGCCATATGCATCTGGAAGACCTGTAATAACGCCTGATTTACGAGCTGCTCTCATTTCTGGAGTATAAGCATCGAATACACCTTGGTTATGCGTTTTACGATAGTCTCTGAAAATACGGCTTAGTTCTTTGTCCATTTCATATCCGTAAGCTTCACAAGATAGTTCTGCCATACGAACACCACCGAATGGTTGTAATGAACGTTTGAATGGTTTGTCAGTTTGGAAACCAACTACTTTTTCAATATCTTTATTTAAATATCCTGGACCATGTGATGTAATAGTAGAAACAATTTCTGTATCCATGTCAAGGACGCCGCCATTGTCACGTTCTTGTTTCGTTAACTCCATTACTTGATCCCAAAGTTGTTTCGTCGCTTCTGTTGCTTCAGTTAAGAAGGAATCATCACCTTCATAAACGTTTATGTTATTTAAAATGAAGTCGCGAACATCAATCTCTGCTCTCCACTTTTCACCTTTAAAGTTTTCCCATGCATTTTTTACATTTTCTAATACTTCAGTCATCCTAATCTCCTCCATTTTTTGATTAGTACAGGACTAAGATTTTTTATATAACAGCTTATACATTTAGAATACTACTTTTTTTAAAAAGCGAACGGAATACTTGTGACACATTTGTGAAACATTGAGCATATTACTATGTACACAGTGTTAAGTACGATTTAAACTCTTTTAAATTAAGTCTTTCCTTAACTGTATTTTTTTGGTACTCTTATAAACGAATCCTATTCTGTAGTATAAAGAATCATACCCGTTTTAAACTGTAATACCCTTACCTCCTATTCTGTTATAGTTTTTTTAAAACAGAATAGAAAAAAGTGTACCTGTTTGGTACACTTTTTTTCGTAATAAATATGCATTACTTTTAATGCCTAATTTACAATAATAACAACATCAAGATGGAAAAGACTCTCTCCTACAATTTTTCTACCCGAAAAAGATGCCCCAAAATTATAGTACCTTTCTGTTTCTTCCTCCATCATGAAATCCTCCTCTAATACCTTTTACCTCCACCAATTGATCTATCCCTTCTATATGATCACCTATGATTCGTAATACAGCTGGAGGATGTCCTATTGATGAGAAATGTTGATTGGGACGAATACGATTCATTCCATCTACATCTATGCGGCTTACACATGAAATCTCAAAACCAGAGAGAATTACTTTTATTTGTGCTACACATGGGGATAATAAAGAATCATATCCAATACCTTCTAAACACTTACGACTAAATGCATTCGGAACAGCAATAAGAGAACCCACACCTAAATCCTTTCGATTACATGCAAGATTTATTGCATATTTAAATGCTGTTACAAGATGAAGTGGAATCCGTAAATCTAAATAATGATTTAAATCATTTAATGTAACATCTTTTCCATCTGCAATTGCTTTAGCAAAGGGATATAAATCACGTGCCGGGATAATAAAATCTCCATCTATAAATAGAACAATATCGCCCTTAGCAAAATATGCTCCCATCGAACGACCTACATCATTCCCAAGCGCCTCTTCATACACAATTGTCTTTGCACCATTTTTTCTAGCAATGTTTGCCGTCTCATCTGAAGATCCATTGACAACAACAATAATCTCTAATGGCTCAATTTTACGCACTTCCTCTATAACCTTACCTATCGTACTTTCCTCATTTTGTACAGGAATAACAATAGATAACTGTTTTCCTTTATATAATTTCGATTGTACTCCCCATCCCTGATAAAACTTTGCAAACTCTAAAGTATGATAAATGCTCTCTCTTCGTCTTTTCCCATCACAATACCCACCACGTTTATCTCGTGTTTCCATCCACTCTGCTATTGCCTCTATATGATCACCTATCATTCTTTGTTCTGAATGAGAAAGATTTGTTCCGTACGCATCATGCTCAACTGGCCGAAACTTATTTGGGGTAATTACATCTATTTGATGATGACGGCTAATCCTCCATTTGTTCTGCAATAAACGAACATGGGCTACAATCGGATTTACAAAAGCATCATACCCTATGCTCTGTGCTACCTCTCTTGTAAATGCATGAGGAACCGATAAAATGGAATCAATTTTTAAATCTTCTCTCTCCAACATTGCATTCAAGATTTGACGCCATACAGTAATAGAGTGTGGCCTTTGTTTTTTTGAAAATAATGCATCAAAATTATTTAACACCACATCTGCTTGATCATACAAAATTGGATTGAGAAATAATTGTAATTGGGAAGTTTTTATCACAAAATCCCCATCTAAAAATAATAAGACATCGCCCTTTGCACATTTCGCACCAATCGCACGTCCAACATCATTTCCAAGCGCTTCTTTATATACAAGAACTGTACACCCTAGGTTTTCAGCTATTTTATCCGTACCATCTGTACACCCATTCGCTACTACAATAATTTCTAATGGTTGTAAAAGTTGGACAGAATGAATAACATCAGTAATACTATCAATTTCATTATGAACCGGAATAATAACAGATAGTGATTTAGCCATGATATCCCTCACGAAACCACTCAATGGTTTTCTCCAATCCTTGTTCCCATGACACACTAGGTTGGAATTGTAATACTTCTTTTAATTTTGTTACATCCGGTTTTCTATTCGGGATCTCCTCAAAGCCATGTGGATATACTTTTTCAAATGGAACATGCAAGATTTTTGAAGAAGAATTCGTGAATCTTTGAACATCTTGTGCTACTTCCTGTATACTTTTTTCATTTTCGGAGCCGATATTAATGATTTCTCCATTTACTTTCTCATCCATTGCACAAATTGTTGCTTCTACCGCATCACTTACATACGTAAAACAGCGTGTCTGCTTTCCGTCCCCATAAACAAGAATATCCTCACCTTGCAATGCCGCACGAACAAATCGTGGAATTACTCCAGCATATGGGCCATCCTTTGCTCTTGGACCATAAATATTAAAATAGCGAACGATTGTGACAGGGAGCCCTTGTAACGCATACCCTAAACACAGCGTTTCTTCTAATGTTTTACAAAGTGCATAACTCCAACGTATTTTTGATGTTGAACCATATAAGCGATCACCTTCTTCTAAAAAAGGTGGTTGTCCTTTTCCGTATACTTCAGAAGTAGATGCAAAAATAACTTTCTTTTTTCCTTTTAATGCAGCTTGTAAAATATTACGCGTTCCATCAAAATTCGTTTCAATCAATTCTATACTTTTTTCCATTGTCGCTTTCACACCTAAAATGGCTGCTAAATGAAATACAACATCATGTTGACCTACCAATTCATAAATTTCACTTTTAGCTAAAATGCTAATTGGAATAATTGGAATAGACTTCATTAGCTCTATATGATATTTATTTTTTCCTTTATAAAAATTATCAACTATTGTTACTTGATGCCCTCTTTTAAGAAGTTCTTCTGCTAAATGAGATCCAATAAACCCTGCTCCACCTGTAATTAAACAACGCTTACTCATAAATTCACCTTCTTTACAGTACCTCGTGTGTCTACTACATGATGTAATCCTTCAAATAACTTCCAATCAATACTAGAATGATCTGTTAAAATTAAAACACAATCAGCTTCTTTTAATACTTTTTCTTCTAATGGAACAGACTGATAGATGATCTCTCCAATTTCTGCAGATGAAATATGAGGATCATAATATTGCACCTTATACCCCTCTTTTGTTAATAACTGGATAATCGGAAGTGCAGGAGATTCTCTTAAATCATTCACATCTTTCTTATAAGCAACGCCAACAACAAAAACTGTCGCAGGAGGCTCCGTCACATCTTTCACTTTTTTTACAATTTCTCCCGGCATCTCTTCATTAATAACATGGGCTGCTTCAATCAATTGACTTGATAATCCCAGTTGGTTTATTTTCCATTGAAAATATAACGGATCAATAGGAATACAATGTCCACCAATTCCTGGCCCAGGCCAATATGGTGTGAAACCGAACGGTTTTGTCGCAGCTGCTTCAAGTGCTTCACGAAAATCCACTTTCAAATTCCCACATAATATATCCAGTTCATTCACAAGCGAAATATTAACCAAACGTTGAATATTCTCAAATAACTTGCACATCTCCGCTACCTTTGGAGAACTAACTGGAATCACTGTATCAAATACGTGACTATACAAATTTTGTATTTTTTCTCTACACTTTTCTGTTTGACCACTAATTACTTTTGGAATTGTTTGTACTGTATATTGATCATTTGCTGGATCTATTCGCTCAGGAGAATAGCCAATATAATAATCTACGCCGACCTGTTTACCTGTTTGAGAGATAATAGGAATAATAACTTCTTCTAACGTACCTGGATATGTGGAGCTTTCAAAAATGAAGGTTTGTCCTGCTTGAAGATTTTCTTTTATATAATGTGAGGCAGCGATGAGGGCAGTCAAATCTGGTTCTTTATTTTCACTAATAGGTGTTGGTACAGTAACAATGACATAGGTACTGTTTTGAAAATCTTTTATACCGTTATTCGGTGTATATGCTACTAGTTGATTATTTTGTATTAAACTCTTTAACACACTTGAAGGGACGTCGGGAATATAACTTTCCCCTTTTGTAATTAATTCTATTTTTTGTTCATCTTTATCTAATCCGATTACCGTATATCCTCTTTCAGCAAAATGAATTGCCAAAGGAAGACCTACGTATCCTAAGCCAATGATTGTTACAATGCTACTATCATCCATTTGTATTTTCTTCTTCCTTTCTCAGTTGCTGTATAATCTTTCTATTTCTTTCTCCATCGGTAAAACTGCCTCGCTCATTTGTATTTTGTAATAAATAAGAAATCGCCTCCAACTGGTCACCAAAAATACGATCAAACGCCTGAATGCGACCGTTCACAATTTCATGCTGATCAGGACGAATACGGTTTGTTTTTATTACATCTACAAATTGCACTGCTTTCATAGTAAATCCCGCTAAAATTGCCTTCATTTGAGCCAACGGTGGAATAATTAAGGAATCATATCCAATCTCTTCTATTACCTTTTTATGCATAGCATGCGGTACTGCAGTTAGTGAACTATTCCACAAATCCGGACGCTTTGCGACCAAATTCACAAAATATTTCCCCATACTAATTGGGTCAGCTGGATAAAAGGTATCTAACAAGATTTGCAAATCATTTAATGCAACATCAGTACCAGCTTCAACAGCCTCTAAAAAAGGAACGAGTTTTTTTGCGGGAATAGCAAAGTCACCATCTACAAATAAACAAATATCAGCTGTAGCATGCATCGCCCCAATCGCTCGTGCAACATTATGCCCAAGCGCATTTGGAAATTGAATCACCGTAGCATGTTCCAATTCCGCTTGCCTAATCGTCTCCTGATCTGCTCCATTTGCAACAACAATAATTTCATCAACGCCGGCTTTTTTCACTTCTTTTATAACTGATCGTATCGTCATTTTTTCTTCTACGACGGGTATTATTGCACTATATTTTGCTTTCTTATTTTTTAATATCATAGGTTCATAGTTCTTTATAAAATCTCTATCCCGCTTTCCTTCAGAAAAACCTCCACGTGCACCATACATTTCAATTACATATTGTAATGCCCGTAAATGATCTCCCATAATACGACTTGTAGCTTTTGGAAAAGGAGAACTCGGAGAAGCCCCAGTATGAACAGGACGAATTTTATTTGTATGAATAACATCGACTGATGCAGTATCAACAATACAGATCCCTTTCGATACAACCATTGCTTGAAATAATGCTGGGTCCGCTAAATTCCACCATCCAATTTGTTCTATTACTTCTCGCTTCATTGCATGAGGGATTGCAATTAAAGAACCTATAACTAACTCTTTTCGATTTAAATAACGATTAAGCATATATTTTCCAACTGTTGTATAATGAGGACGCATCTTTAAATACACAGACCAGTTTAAATTGTTCACGATGATTTGATGTCCCTGCTTAATTCCTTTCACAAAACACTGTAAATCATAATTACTGATTACAATGTCACCATCTAAAAACAATACAATTTCTCCTATTGCTTCTCTAGCGCCAATTGCTCGTCCTACATCATTACCTAATGAATGTTTATAATGAATTACATGACATTCATAATCTAATGCAATTTCCTTCGTCCGATCTGTTGACCCATTATCTACGACAATAATCTCATATGGATGCAATTTCTTTACTTCTTCTAAAACTGCCCCAAGCGTTTCAGCTTCATTATGCGTAGGAATAATAACCGATATCCTCATAACTTGTCCTCCTTAGCTCTCCAAACGAACATACGCAATAACTGGAATCCGTACAAGCACATCTTCTGGTGGACCATAAGATGGAGACGTACGTACAATTACCACCCCATCTGTTACTGATAAAAGAATTCCCGCTACCACTTCTACAACTGTTACAACTTGCACAAGTTCTCCAACATGTTTACGTAACTCATTGACAAATAACATAAAGAGCTCTCCTTTCTTATATTTCATAAATTGAGATAATACTTGTAAATGGTAATAAAACTGTCGTCCCTATACTTTCTTGAAGCGTCAGGAAATCATCCCCTACTTCTATAATCACACCCGTTAACTGACCAACCGTTGTCACTATTTCTACCTCTTTTCCTAAGAGTTGTTCAGCGATTTCTTTAAAAGGTGAAGTCGCACATTCTTTTAAAATCGCGCAAATAATAGATTGAAATTTATTTGATTCTATTATTTCTTCCGTAGCTTGCTTAGAGCTTCTCTGAATAAATTCCGAAAATTTTCTCGAAAATAAAATCTTTTCAAGGGCAGGCACTAGCTTGCGATCTAAAAAGTAATCCAATTGTCTATTAAAAATCGTCTCTAACCTCTTCCAATATCCTGTAAATAGACACATATTTCTTTCCTCCTACTAATGTTAGATTTTATAGGTATTAAATATATACATTTCAATATATACAATTACAATTTTATTGTGATAGATAAATAGTACATTTTATAGAAAAAAGTAGATGAGGAATCATCTACTTTTTCTATAAATATCTTCTTTCTCGATTCACATGAAAAAAAGACCATCTCAAAAGATAGTCTTTTACACTTCAATATGCTGTAACATCGTATAAATATCATTATTCAAAGAGCCAAATGATTTAATGTTATTTTGAATATTAGATAATAAAATAACATATACAGTGCCACTTCTACTAAATCCATTTAAACAATTCCACCCTGGCATTACACCGTGATTAGAGTAGCTTCCAGGGTTTACATACCATCCAAATCCATAATCTTTTTTAAATGTTGTAAACATTTGATCATAGCTCTCTTTGGATATTAGCTTACCAGAAAATAGTGCTTCATTAAATAAATATAAATCATTTGCACTCGTATATATATCGCCATTCCCATATAATTGTGACATGCTAGGAATAGGAGGTACTGTCATATTATTATTTACAACCTTATAACCCGTAGAAGGATACTTTGTTTTCTCTAATTCAGTACCAAAGCCTGAATTTTTCATGCCCACAACATCAAAAATATGTTGTTTAATGTATTCTTCTAACGGTTGCCCACTAACTTTCTCAACGATGTAACCAAGTATTGAATAGTTTGAATCCGAATACTTCCATTTTTCACCTGGGTTAAACAAACGTTTTTGCTGTCCAATTCGCTTCAACAATTCCTCATGAGAAATATCATCTGTCCCTGTCTCATATTCAGGAATTCCAGATGTGTGTGTCAATAGATGAACCAGCTTGATTTCTCCACCTCTTGGAAAATCAGGAATATATTTCGCTACCGTATCCTCTGGTTGAATTTTCTTTTGATCTTTCAGCTGCATAATTGCTGTTGCTACAAATGCTTTTGAAATCGAACCGATGTAAAATGTTGTTTCTGCATTATTTGGTATATTTTTCTCTCGATTTGCCAACCCATACCCTTTATTCAGGAGTACTTTTCCATTTTTTACAACAACTGCTGTTCCACTAAAACCTTTGCTCTTTAAATACTCATCTAACTCAGCATTCTCATTAATTTCTTGTGGGGGGCCTTCGGCTGATTGTTCCGCCGCCTTAGCTTGCTCCGGCACTTTTGGAAGCTGTTCTGGCTGTTTTTGTACCGTTTCTTTCTTTACTTCTGTAGTTGCTTTTGAGGCATTCTCTTTCTCATTCTCTTTCTTACTATGTGAAGTGATTTTTGTATACCCTAAATATACAAGTGAAAACAATACAAAGAAAATGGCTGTTCTTTTTATATATGTAATCGGTCCACGTCTACGTCTACGACGAGCCACCATACTGACACTATCCTTTTCTTCATTCATGGTTGTTTTCCCCTTATTTACCAATAATTTAATCAATTTATAAAAATATGCTCCCTAGTTTTCTCTAACTAATGGAAATTTCATTTTATATCATCCTTACTTTATCATGTGCCGAACGTATTACCAACCAATATGTACAAAAAAGAAAAAGAATATTTTCAAAGGTAAGATTCCGGATAAACTTCTCATAAAAAAAGAGGATGTCCTCAAAAAAATCAATTTTACCGATCTTTTTGAACATCCTCTTTCACAATCATTTATACGTGTTTTTTCATATCATCAGCTACAGACTCAACGTTTGTACCTACGATAACCTGTACGCTTGTATTACTTAACTTCATAACACCTTTTGCACCGGCACGTTTTAATGCTGGTTCATTTACTAAGTTTGCATCTTTTACTTGTAGGCGTAAACGAGTCGCACAGTTATCAATGACTGTTAAATTGTCTTTTCCACCTAAAGCTGCTACGTAAGTTTCACCAATCGATCCTGCAACTGGTGCATCATCTTCTGCCACTAACTCTTCATCGTCTTCACGACCTGGAGTTTTCAAATTAAATTTCTTGATTAGGAAATAGAATACCACGAAGTAAATTACTGCATAAATTAAACCAATTCCCGCTAATAATAACGGTTTTGTTGCAATACCTAAGTTTAAGAAATAATCAATCGCACCGGCGCTAAATGAGAAACCATCATGAATGCCAAGTGTTGTTGTAACAAATAAAGAAATACCCGTTAATATAGCATGGATACCATATAATACTGGTGATAAGAACATGAATGAAAATTCAATTGGTTCTGTAATACCAGTTAAGAATGAAGTTAATGCAAGTCCACCTAACATACCTGTAACCATTTTACGTTTTTCCGGTTTCGCAGCTGCAATCATTGCAAAACATGCTGCTGGTAAACCAAACATCATGATTGGGAAGAAACCAGTCATAAACATACCTGCTGATGGATCTTGCGCAAAGAAACGTGCAATATCACCATGAACAACATCACCTGCTGCATTTGTAAAGTCACCAAGTACAAACCAGAAATATGTGTTCATTACGTGGTGTAAACCAATTGGAATCAATAGACGGTTTAATAAACCGAATAGTCCAGCGCCAATCGCACCTAAGTTTACAATACCGTGTGCTACCGCATCAATACCACTTTGAATTGTTGGCCAAATTTGACCGAATACTAATCCTAAAAGAAGCATGACAACAGAAGTAATAATTGGTACAAAACGTTTTCCCGCAAAGAACCCTAACCATTCTGGCAATTTAATTTTATGGAATTTGTTATATAATAACCCGGCAACAACCCCAGCAATAATACCGCCAAGTATAGCCATATTTATCTTCGGCGTTAAAGTCGCTGCTTTTGAAACTTTTGTCATTGTATCCGCTAACTTACTTGGATCAACTGTTCCTAATAAATCTTGAACACTTTTTAATTTATCATTTAATTCTGCTGTTGAATAACCAATACTTAAAGTATTCGTTGTATTCTTCATAACTAGATAACCAATCGCACCTGCAAGACCTGCGGCACCACTACCATCAACAGACAAACCGATTGCAACACCAATTGCAAAAATAAGTGCTAAGTTATCAAAGATTGCTGCACCGGCCTGTGCCATAACAGGAATATCAAATACGTCTGGTTGACCTAAACGAAGCAACAGTCCTGCTGCTGGCAGTACTGCGATTGGAAGCATTAACGCTTTACCAATACGTTGTAAAAACTGCAACATTGTAATTCCCCCTATTCAATTTATGAAATCGTTATCATTAATAAGTATGATTTAGAAAACGCTTTCTATTACATAATCATGATAACATATAGTTGTATAGATGTGTAGTTTTTATTTTTGAGCTTTTTATAGATATCTTTTCTATTTCCAAACTGTTATATAAAGGGAAAATTCTCCGTTCTAATAACGAATATGATTAAAAACTAGGTAGCCGGAACCTATGTATCCATTTTGATTGTTTAATATATAAGCCGTTGCTATGTAGAACAAATGATGACCTGCACTCGTTCTCAGAGGCTCTAACTGCTTCTCTACCACCTAAAAAGAAAGATTTTATTCCTGTTTTGCAATTTTTATTAAAATGGAAGTTTCATTTTATCATTCCACTTTTTCATGTTATTATTTATTTCCAAGTCTATAGGGAACAGTAAACTTAGTGAAAAAGGAACAGGAGCGTTGGTATTATGCAGTGTATCGAGACAAATAACTTACAACAACTGTTAGATCAAGTAAAACCATATACAAAAAAAGGTAAACTTGCTACTTATATCCCCGAACTAGGAAATGCAAATCCAGATGATTTAGGGATTGCTATCTACCATAGAGAGACAGAATATATCCATGCTGGTAACTCACAAACACTTTTCACCCTTCAAAGTATTTCAAAAGTAATCACACTTGCTCTTGCTCTTCTAGATCGTGGTGAAGAATATGTATTCTCTAAAGTTGGGATGGAACCCACTGGGGATCCATTTAATTCTATTATTAAGCTAGAAACAACTAGCCCTTCTAAACCTCTTAATCCAATGATTAACGCGGGTGCATTAGCTATTACAAGTATGCTTACAGGAGATAGTAACGAAGAAAAGATGGAACGGATTCTCCGCTTTGTACGTGATATTACAGATAATCCTACAATTAATTACTCTTCAAGAGTAGCCATCTCTGAACTAGAAACAGCTTACTTAAATCGTTCTCTTTGCTACTACATGAAACAAAACGGCATCATTGATGGTAATATCGAAGAATTAATGGATTTATATACACGTCAATGTGCTATCCAGGTAAACTGTATTGATTTAGCACGTATTGGTTTAATCTTCGCAATGGATGGCTACGATCCATATAAGAAAAAACAAATTATTCCAAAACATATAACAAAGATTTGCAAAACATTTATGGTAACATGTGGCATGTATAACGAATCTGGTGAATTTGCAATTCGCGTTGGTATTCCTGCAAAAAGTGGTGTAGCTGGTGGTATTTTCGGCTGCGTAAAAGGCGAAATGGGAATCGGTATTTTTGGACCGGCTTTAGATGCAAATGGAAATAGTATCGCTGGTTTTAAAATTCTTGAGCTTCTTTCCGCTCAAGAAGGCTGGAGTATTTTTTAAATACGAAGTTATCCTGTTCGCTTTTGGCAGGATAACTTTTTTTATTATGCATATTTCTTCCCCCCTCCCGAATAATATAGTACAACCTAACGCTATTCGGTGGAGGTGTAAAAAAATGAAACTTATTTTTCAAATGGAGGACCAGCCTGTCCTAGAAAAAACCATTCTTCTTTTTATACTCAGTATTGTAGAAAGCTTAAAATTAAAAGTTGTTTCCCCCGATGAAGCTTATCGATACATATTCAATTTAGAAGTATTAGAATTACTAATGGATCGAAATATTGATGATCAAGTGCTAGAGCTTATTCATTTTGGAATGGGGCTTGAAGACATTCATCATGTCCTCCCGGAAGAACTTGAACCAAGTATTGAGGAATTAAAATGGCGTTGTATCCAAGTTCTAGGGGAATATGGCATGTATGAAGAATCAAAACAATTAATTGAGGACATACGCTAAAAAGCACCTATATAGGTGCTTTAATGTTTTTTCAAACTATTTTTGTACGTTTCAATATTAACTGGTAATTCTTCCTCTTCTAACGTATGCTCATTTACATCCTTATGAATAAATGCCCCTTTAGGCGGCTGATGATCATGACCTTTTTTCTTATGATCAAATGCTTTACCACGTCCCATACTTATCCCCCTTTCTTTAAAAGAAATCAATGTTAGTATGAAGAAAAACATATCGATATATGCAGTATTTTGTTGTATTTCCGAGGAAATATGCGAATATTGTTTTCCAATCTCCTCTCACATCAATTGATCAATTCCGATAAGAATGAGTAAAATGCCAGCAATAATCGTTGCCCATTTTCCTAAGTATTCCGCTAAAAACCTCTTCCCTACATATGAAAAACCACTAATACAAGCGAAGCTAAAAACTCCAGAAACAATTGCAGTCCACCAAAGATTCAAATTTGTTATTCCTGCATCAAATCCTCCTGCAATATTATTAATTGATAATGCGCCCCTAATACAAGTGCTTCGGAAAGGCTAATTGTTTTAGAACCATCGAAATCAGCATTCTCCGGATTACGCAGTACCCTCATAAACATATTCCCTTTCTTCTTATGCGTATCATCTTGTTTATTTAATACTGGCTGACATAAGGCAAATACTCCAATTACACTAAGTACAATTGCTCCAATTAGATTTGCATTGAACTACCCCCACCTACCGTTACACGCTTGAGGTAAGGGTCTTCTCGCTAAATATGATAAAATCTGAAATGAATAATGCAATCCAATTGGCTATTTAGACGATGCAATTGCATTGAATTTAGCAAAAGAAAAATTAGCTGATATAAAGACGAAAACTTAGATGGCTTTATTGAAGACAAAAGGGCTATTCCAAAATTTCTAGTTTCACTAGTATTTGAAATAGTTCTTTTCTAAAAAAAAAATCGTACAAACATCAAAGTTTGTACGATTCCACGACAGGTACTTTTTATATTACACGATGAATCTTATCTTTTTCTGATGAAAACCTTAATTTTTCTTATTTTTGTGTATGACGCCATTCGTATTTAAAAACAGTAATAACTTTCGTAAACTCAACTAACTGGCTAATTTTTAAATTAGTATATTACAAAAAATGGTAATTTTGTGCTGCAATAAGGGTATTAAATAATAGAGAGGGCTGAGTACATGATGAAAGATAAACGACTAAAGCGCCTATATTATCTATATCTTTTCCCTGCAATCCTATGCATAATGTTTTTTCTCAATAGCGACATGAATAGCCTTCCGTACGCTAAATTAATAGGTACAATTAGCGGCTGTATCGCAGCCATTATGCTTGCTGCTTTTTGGACGGTGAAACTAAAAATAAAAAGAGAGCAATCCTCTTAGCCAAGATGTATTTTTCAGAAAAAAACGAGCTATCTATTAGATTAGAGCTCGTTTTTTCTTTTGATTTTATCCTACCATTCTCTACATATATGACCTCGTATAACGCAATTACTCGCATACGTAAAGTAAAACGTTAATTAGTGAGGACTTTACTGATTATGAGCCCTCACTAATCAAGCTTTTACCGGTAGTTCATCCTCCGCCTACCTACTTTTCTTTCGCTGAATTTGGAGGTGGGCGTGTTACTGCCAGCGAATAGCAGGATAAAAATCATATCTAAATATTCATCATAAACTTTGTGCCCCTGTTGTGTTGGCCTTTTCGATATGTTCCATTTTACTCTTCTTATTTTTTGTAACACGGTAAAACAGTAAACAAACAAACATAAATGGAATCCCGCAATACAATGCCATGCGTTGTTCCGGAATAAACGCCATACCAACAATTACCGTTATATTTAATACCAAAGCAAGAAGAGGGACAAGCGGATACAATGGGGTTTTAAATTTCAGATCCTTAATATCCCCACCTTGCTTTAAGTATGTTCTTCTAAACAAGAAATTAGATAAAGCGATAGATGCCCAAACCAATATTGCACCGAATCCTGCAATGGAAAGAAGCCATAAATAAACTGTATCCTCTGCATATATACCACATAATAAAGAGAAACAACCAACAATAGTACTTGCAATCAATGCATAAATTGGAACACCATTTTTAGATAACTTACCAAAAATCGGACTAATCATCCCTTGATTAGACATAGACCATAACATACGAGAAGTTGCATATAATCCAGAATTCGCCACTGATAGTACCGCTGTAATAATAACGAAATTTATAATATCTGCCGCATAAGGGATACCAATTTTATCAAATACAACTACGAATGGACTTTCTATCACTCCAGCTTGTTGCCAAGGGAATAGCCCAGCAAGTATAAAAATGGAAAGTACAAAGAAAACAAGGATACGCCAAACTGTATTATTAATAGCTTTCGGAATAGTTTTCTCTGGATTTTCGCTCTCTCCAGCCGCAATACCAACTAGTTCTGTTCCCTGAAAGGAAAAATTAACTGCAATCATTGTAACTAAAATAGCTGTCAGCCCATTTGGAAACAGTCCTCCGTAATCAGTAAAACTAGAAAGCATTGGTGCTGGCTCATTCCCTTTCATATCAAGGAAACCAAACATAGCTGCCCCGCCTAAAATAATAAATGCAATAATCGTAATAACTTTAATGCTCGCAAACCAAAACTCGATCTCTGCAAAACTTCTTGAAGATAATGCATTAATAGCAAAAAGTAGAACAGCAAAAACTATGCACCAAATCCAAGAAGATACATCTGGAAACCAACGTTTCATTAAGATACTAACTGCAATCAACTCAATCCCTATCGTAGCCGACCAGTTTAACCATGACATCCATCCCACTACGTAGCCTACTGCAGGTGAAATCTGCTTTGTAGCATATGTTTGATAAGACCCTGCATCAGGCATGGCAACTGCTAGCTCTCCAAGACAGAGCATCGTTAAATACATAACAAATCCTCCAACAAGATAAGCTACAATCGCTCCTCCAGGTCCCGCCTCATGAATTGTATAACCTGATCCTAAGAAAAGTCCGGTACCAATAACTCCCCCAAGTGCAATCATAAATATGTGTCGACTTTTCAGCTCTCGTTTTAACTCCTGGTTTTGACTTGCCATATAAATCCCCCTTTTTGTTTGCAAATCCTCATGAATGTAAACGTTTTAAAAATAAGTTAAAAAAGAAAGTTAAACTATAAAAAGATAATAGCTTGTATTTTTATTAAAGATTCACAATAGGAGGGAGATCTTTCGAAAGTCAATCTCCCAATCCAAGAAAATAAGGTGAAACTTCCATCAGTGTGGCTTTTGTCTCCATTCTCACTGATGGTTGGTTGAACGAATCGGGCTTTTATGGGCAGTTGTCCCCACCTATCTTCCCTGTTGCTCTCTAAATCTTGAGGTGGTGGTCTTACTGCCCGTTAATGTGGGATAAACCATAACACGATAACCCACCCTTAACCTTTCCTATGACTTAATTGGCATTAGCATAAATAAACATGATTATTTAGAAGCACGCTAGAAAACGGTACATACTCCATACATTTTATATTAATCACTACCTGTTATTAACAGGTCATCCCTTACTGTTATTAATCGTGTTTTATCAGTGATAACTTGTCCCTCTTCCACTTCTAGCAATTCAATATATCCACTAATTCCCACTTTAATTTCTACTTTCTGTTTATCTATCGTTTCAATTAATGCTAATTTCTCCCACTCATATACATAAGAGCTTTCAGTAATAAATAATTTTTCTACTTTTCCATAGCAAGGACTGTACACGTCTTCTATAACTGCCTTCATTTTGTAACCTCCTCTTTTTTATTAAGAAAAGTTATACACCCTATAAAGTTTTCAACTCACCTCTAGTCTTTAAATTTAGAGCTTTCACTTACTATGAATGCAAAATGCATACCAACTTCAATTCCCCCTGTAAAATTAGAAATGCTTGCAAAAAAACTTAATAAGCGCAAAATTTTTTCTATCATTTTTAATCAAAAAAGCGCAAAAAGTTTTGCGGTTTTAAGAGAATTTTAATAAAATTAAAAAAAGTCAGTCTTCATAGGGTATAACAAGGAGAAGATGATACATGCATACAGAAGAAATCAATTTCAAAAAATTAATTGAAATGAATATGCTATATGAAACTTTGCTAAATGAACTTGATATTGGAATTCATATTATTAATGAAGAAAGTAAAACAATAATCTACAATCGTAAAATGATGGAAATTGAATCCATGGATCCTAAAGATATATTACATAAAAATCCTTTAGAGGTATTTGTATTTGAGGAAAACCGAAGTAGTACACTCATAGAGGCACTAAAACTAGGAAAAACAAAAAGAAACATAAAACAAACTTATTTTAATAATAAAGGAAAAGAGATTACAACAATTAATGATACCTTCCCTATAATAGAAAATGGAAAAATCAAAGGTGCGATTGAAATTTCAAAAGACATTACTCAATTAAAGCAAACGATTAAAACAAGTCTTCCTCGAAAACAAAATACTAAATTTACCTTTAATCATATAATAGGTAATTCTAGGGCGACCCAATCTATTATTACAGAAGCAAAAAAAGTAACACGTACATCGTCCTCCATACTTATCGTGGGAGAAACGGGAACTGGTAAAGAATTGTTTGCACAAAGCATTCATAATGAAAGTCACCGTTCCGCAAGGCCTTTTATTTCACAAAACTGCGCTGCTATACCAGAAACCCTAATGGAAAGCCTATTATTTGGAACGAACAAAGGGGCTTTTACAGGTGCAATAGATAAACCTGGTTTATTTGAAGAAGCGAATGGTGGGACTTTGTTATTAGACGAAATCAACTCATTAAATCCAGCTCTTCAAGCAAAATTATTGCGTGCTATCCAAGATAAAACAATACGAAGAGTTGGAGGCGCACAAGAAAAAGAAGTGGATGTCCGAATCATAGCAACCATTAATGAAGACCCTATTGAAGCCATAACACATAATCGATTAAGGAAAGACCTATATTATCGGTTAGGCGTTGTGACTTTATTTTTACCACCTTTAAGAGAGCGAAAAGAAGATATCTCCATTCTTGTTCATCACTTTATTGAAAAGTATAATATCCAATTTGACTTAAAAGTAAAAGGGATCGATTCTAGTGTAAAAGAATGTTTTTATAACTACGAATGGCCTGGTAATGTAAGGGAGTTAGAACATATGATTGAAGGCTCTATGAACTTAATAGAAGATGAAGAAATCATTACAACGTTCCATATACCTACACGCTTTTATGAACTAACTAAAAGAGAATATGACTTCCAACTACCGTTAACTATTCGGAATACAGATGATATCCCGAAACCTTTAAAGCACACAATAAAAGAAATGGAAAAAGAATACATCAATCAAATTCTTAAAGAAAATAAAGGTAATATCTCACAAACCGCAAAATTTTTAGGGCTGAGTAGACAAAACTTGCAATATCGACTTAAAAAATTTAATTTAAACCGTTGAAAAATCTATACATTATCTTGATTTCTTTTTCGTTTCTATTAGTACAATCAAAAGAGGAAGAATTATCAACTCTTCCCCTTTTGATTTATAGTTATATCAACTACACAATAATCCCCACATATCTCAAGTGTATAGGAACTAGTGAATTTACACATCCAGTTGCCTAAAAATCTACCTTCTCCAAATACAATCCACTTGCATCCGCGAGACAATTAATTTGGTTTCGTTGTTTTTCTTTTAAAATTTGTGGTATTACTTCAGAGTCTAACTGCCCTAATCCCACTTCGATTAACGCCCCAACAATCTTTCTTACCATATTATGAAGAAATCCATTTCCGCTCACTCTAATTTGAATAAAACCTTCACTTTCCACAATATCAAGCATATATAATTCTCGTACCATAGACTTTTTCTTAGATTTAGCGTTTGAAAAAGCTGTAAAATCATGTGAACCAATTAAGTATTGAGCTGCCTTTTTCATACTTTCAATATTTAACTTTTTCTGAACGTGCATGCTGTATTTACGCATAAAGGGATTCGTATGTTCTTCATTCCAAATCTTATATACATACGTCTTTGCTTTCGAATTGTAACGAGCATGGAAACGTTCAGAGACTAACTCCACATCCTTAATACTAATATCATTTGATAAGTATTGATTTAAATACTTTTTAATTTTCGGTTCTGCTAATTTTTCATCGACCTTGAAATTCGCTATTTGATTCAAAGCGTGTACACCGGCATCTGTCCTGCTACATCCGATGATTTCTATTTCATGTCCGACCATTTCTGATAATACACTTTCGATTTTCCCTTGAATCGTATTATCATTATTTCCAAGACGTTGCCAGCCTTTATAGCGGCCGCCGTCATATTGAATTGTTAATTTATAGTTGTTCATTGTTTTCTGCTATTAAAAACATAGACATTTGCCTATTCATGTTTTTATTAACAGACTCACCACCTTTCTTTTTCCGTTACATAAAACAAAAATTGTAAGCATTCTATGATATTTTTCGTAATCTTCTTCCCATAGTAACACAAGAGAGCCCATTTAGTGTCTACTTCTGCCAATAGACTATACATGTTAAACCAATCATTTACAATCCAGTTCACGTACGCCATCCATGTTCCTGCAGGAAATTCTGCAACTCTTCTTCAGGCTGTATATTTTTCTTCCACTCTTCGCACTCCTTTAGAAACTTCTCTATCTACTGGTTATTAACACGTTCATTCTATTGACACAAATCCAAATTTAACTGACTCAACACTGTAAAATTTGGTAAAAAAATAGTGAAAATTTAAGAATAATAAGGTAAACTAATCAATGGTTTTAGATACAAAAACATTAGTTTAAAGTCCGTTGTCGTTGATACTGGGGCTAGATTAGGTATGTGGAGGAAATATTTATGAATAACAACACAATAAATGAATCAGTTGAAGAAGTTGATAGAAAACGAGCACACTCAAGCAAACGTTTTAAAAATTGGAAGCTTATCACAGCGGGTGGCGGCGTTATAATTGCACTTCTAATTGGGGGAATGAGTTATTATCAGGCAACTCGTTTCAATTCACAGGTTACGATTAATAATACAAAGGTCGGCGGTCTGACTGCTGATCAGGCAATGCAGAAATTAAAAACATCTGGATTAGAAAATAAAGTCTATGTCGGCCAACAACAAATTTTAGATGAAGAAGATACACAAACTGAACTTACGGAAAAAGATTTGCCTCAAGTTAAAAAACTATTAAAAAGCCAGTGGACGTTTTTCCCTTCCTCAAAGGAAAAAAATTATTCATTGCTACCAGAAAAGGCGGATCAGTACCGAAGTGAAACAATGAAAAAACTTGTAGAAGAAAAGCTCATCTCTATGAATAAAGGTTTAAAAGCGCCTCAAGATGCTATGGCGAAGCTCGAACAGGGAAAAGTTGTTATCTCAAAAAGCATTGATGGAAAACAGTATGATGTTGCTAATCTATTAAAGGATTACGACAAGCAGAAGTATAAAAGTGAAATCCATCTGAAGCCTGTATACATACAGCCTATTAAAGAAAACAATCCGATTATAAAAAAAGAAGAGAAAGCACTACAGAATCTTCTCCAACAAACCATTGATTATAAGGTACAGAATGAAGTTTACTCTTTAAAAGCTAAAGATCTAATTAAAAACGCCTCTATGTCAAAAGATATGAAGGCTACAATCGACTCGAGCGACATTAAGAACAAGATTACTGAAATTAACAATTCTCAATCGACATTAAATAAAGACTTCACATTTAAAACCCATTCTGGTTCAGTTATATCAGTAAAAGGACAAGGCTATGGCTGGGCAATAAATGTTGAAAAAGAAACAAAACGAATCCAAGAAGCCTTCGAAAAAGGGGAAAAATCGCTTTCTGCTTCTAACATTTACGGAAATGGTTGGAATAACGAAGGCATCGGTTATGAAACAACAGCGAATAATGGCATTGGAGACACGTATGCGGAAGTGTCGATTGCGGAACAACAAATTTGGATTTACAAAGATGGAAAATTGGCAGTTTCAACGAATGTAGTAACAGGTAAACATAGCACGAGTGAAGATACATCACCAGGTGTGTGGTATATCCTCTATAAACGATCACCGTACACACTCAAAGGCAGCGCAGTAGGTAAACCTGATTATTCCGTTAAGGTAGATTACTGGGCTCCGTTCACAAATAGCGGACAAGGGTTCCATGATGCCGGCTGGCGGACAAACTGGGCCAATAATGCCTATTTAACTGGAGGTTCAGGCGGATGTGTTAACCTTCATCCTAGTGTTGCGAAAACTGTGTATGATAATCTCAGCACTTATGAACCGGTTATCGTGTACTAGCATATCAAGTATTTTCTTTATAAAAACAAAGAAGCAGGAAATCCCAAGTGATTTTCTGCTTCTTTGTTTTTATTATTTATTTAACTTTAGTACTAACTCTAACTTTTTTTAACCTCCTCTATAAATTCCCACGTCTCTCCTTGATCTTTTGACTGATAAAGTGCACTACTATCGCCATTGTAGTCTCCATCTGCCCCTTGTCCAACTAACATATTAAAGACTCCATCTTTCTCATAAGGCATACCAGGAGAATCAAAAGGACTTATGGTAGACTGTGTATGATCCAATTTCACTTCATGCGGGGGATAATTTACCTGTTTGAAAGATAAGCCCCCATCATCTGTACGATATAACTCTCCCTCATTACCAGAAGGTCTAATTGCTCCTAAAAACCCAAGTTTATCATTTAGAAAGGTTACTCCTGATACACTACCAATCCCCCTATTAAATGGGTCCGTATTGATAACCTCCCATGTTTTACCTCCATCACTAGTCTTGCTTAGTGAATAAAAAGCACTCCCTAATGCTTTTTCTGTCATATTTAGTTTATAACCAACTTCTTTTGATAGGAAAAACTGCTCCTTTTCATTCGTTGAATCTTGTCTCTTCTCTTTAAACTTATCTTTATTTGGAGGAGTCTTTGATTTACTCCAACTTGCGTCACATATTAAATTATATCTAGCAGGTACTAGCTCTTTCTCTTTTCCAGGAACAAATATAGATACAGTATATCCAATGATTTCAGAAGCTGCTTCTTTAAGATTTTGCTCCTTACCATCCTCAGTAATATTAATAATTCCCTCTGTATTGTATCCCCAATTCCTTTTCCCATAATAGATCAACCCATACTTACTTTCATTCCACTTACTAACCGTTCGCTTAACTGGAATAGCCTTAACCGTTTTAATTAGAGGTTCTACTAGTTTATCCTCATCATAATCGGGATTTGCATACCCATCTCGTATTACAGTAATATCTTCTGATTTCTTCTTATTATAAGATATTAAATAAGTTTCCTCTTTCCCATCAGCATTTTTCCCATAAACAAATGTATCAAACGCTGTGATTGTTCCATCTGAACGAAATGTAAGATCAAAATCAGTTGCCATATATAATTTCTTTGGCAAAGTATATTTTTTATTTATATCTTCAAAAATACCTTCTACTCCATATTCATATATGTTATTATGTTTAAATTTAACTGACCTTTCATGTTTTAACTTTTCTATAAACCATGCCAGTTTGCCATCATAATTTATTGCACTTTTATAAATCTTCACACCATAAAATGATGTGATTACAACAATAATGATAATAGAAATGTATTTCCATGCAGTTGAATTAATTAATTTTTTAGATTCATATTCTCTATCTTTTATCACTCTCATTGTAGTAAATGTAGTTATAGCTACAAAAAACACTACACATAATAATAAAATATAAATATTATAATTCATTCTTCCATACTTACAGTACAAAGCTAACTCATAGCAAAAAATCCAGTATCCGATTATTAATATTGGGTTTGTTAATAATAATATAAGTATCCTTTTTGCATTTTGCCTAAATATAAAAATCACTCCTAATTAAATTAATTATATTCATCTTTATTGAGTATACTTCGTTTCACCCAATATTTGTATAATTATTCCACTATTTAATTACATGCGAATTAAAAGTGATCGGAATTGATATAGCAATAAAAAAGCACTCCATCATACAAAGATTAGTGCTAATTTCTTAATTCCAATTTTTATTTAAAATTATTTTGATAAACCTAAAATAAACAATTCATTTTTAAAATCAAATCACTATCGGTTTACTTATGACGCGGTTTAGGGTAATTCATCATAAAAATTAGGCCTTATCGATTTTTCGATAAGGCCTATCACTGTCACATCTTTACTTTACTTTTCTAACAAGCTTCACTACATTCTCCACATGCGCTGTATGCGGGAACATATCAACCGGTTGTACATACTCCACTTCATAACTCTTCATTAATGCTTTCACATCACGCGCTAATGATGAAGGGTTGCAAGAAACATAAACAACTTGCTTTGGTTGTACTTTTAAAATTGTTTCGAGTAACTTATCGTCACAACCTGTACGAGGCGGATCAACAACGATTACATCTGGACGCCAGCCTTCTTTCACCCATTTTGGCAGCCATTCTTCTGCTTTACCAGCTTCGTACTTCGTATTTGTAAATCCGTGGCGCTTCGCATTTTTTCTTGCATCTGCAATCGCTTCTGGAATGACATCCATACCGCGAACTTCATCGGCATCATTTGCAAGCCATAGTCCAATAGTACCAACACCGCAATAGGCATCAACGATTTTTTCTGTACCTGTTAACGCAGCTGCTTTTTTTGCTTCATTGTAAAGAACAACCGTCTGTTCTGGGTTCAGCTGGAAGAATGCACGTGCTGATAATTCAAATGATAAATCACCAAGTGTCTCTTGAATAACTTCTTTCCCAGCTAAGCGGAATGTTTTATCACCAAAGATAACTGATGTTTTACGCCAGTTCACGTTTTGCATAATCGATTTAACAGTTGGCATCTGTTTTTGTACTTCTGCGATAAATTGCTCTTTATTTGGTAACTCTTCTTTTGTTGTAATGAGTGTAACCTGTACTTCTCCTGTTTGGACCGCAGTACGTGTCACAATTGTACGTACTAAACCTTTTTGTTTTTTCTCATTGTAAATAGAAACATTTAGTTTTTCTAATATACGTTTTACAACCTTTGTCGCTTCATTTGTTGCCTTATGTTGAATCATACAATGGGAAATATCAATTAATTGATGTGAATTTTGTTTATATAATCCTGTAATAACTTTTTCGTCTTTACGCCCTACTTGTAATTGGCTTTTATTACGATAATGCCATGGATTTCCCATACCAAGTGTTGGACGAATATCAACTTCCATGCTTCCGTTCATATACTTTTCAAACGCTTGTACAACAATATCACGTTTTTGATTTAACTGTTCTTGATAATCTAAATGCTGCAGTTGACAGCCGCCGCATTCATCATATACCGGGCATGGTGGCTTTACGCGATGCTGCGATGCTTTACGAATTTTTTTCACTTTTGCTTCAGCGAAGCCACGCTTAATTTTCGTTGCTTCCGCAACAACTTCCTCTCCTGGTAATGCCCCTGGAATGAAAACAACTTGTCTCTTAAAATAACCAACGCCTTCTCCGTTAATCCCAAGACGCTTAATTGTCACAGGAAACGTTTGACCAACTTCCAACTTACTCTCATGTTGCTTTTGCATTATTGTTACACCTCTACTCTATACTTTTCCATAAATATAACGCTGCATAACTGCAGTATGGATCACATTCTTGTTTTACTTTTTCTAACAGCGCATCATCCGGTTTATTCTCTAGTTGAAATAACCCTTGAAGTGCACGCTGAATCCCGATATCTGCTTTCGGAAACATATTTTTCCGACCAAGTCCAAATAATAAAAAGTTTTGTACTGTCCATGCACCAATACCTCGCACTGGTAACAATTGTGCTGAAACTTCTTCATCTGTTTGTTTTTCTAGTTCCACTAAATCCAGCTTTCCTTCCACGATACGTTTTGCTAGTCCTATCATATATTCGGCCTTTCTTTGACTAAACTTCTGATTTCTGAGCTCTTCTATTGAAATATTTACCACTCTTTCTGGTGTTGGAAAAAAGAAAACGCTATTCTTCTCTGTTCCATACTGTTTTACAAATTGTTCTGTAAGTGCAGTAGCAAATTTCAAATGTACTTGTTGATGAATAATACAACGAAGAAGACACGCAAAATAATCGAACTCTAAAATAAGTGGTGTATAGGCATATGTTTCAAAAAGTGGACGTAATGATGTGTTTCTAAAATGAGTTTGTATATCTTGAAAAGATTCATTCCATTGAAAAATCGAATAGACGCGTTTCATAACTTTCTCTTGTTCACCAGTCTGGCTTGAAACCCAAAATTGTGGATTTTGAAGCGTACCAATCCCTTGTACCCGAACAACAATCTGTTCTTCATCTATGGAAAGTGGAACATAAACAATCTTTTCTTCTAACTGAACAACATTTAGCGGATCAAAAGATAAACGCCTTAATACTTCTTGAAAATGATACGGATACTTTAACGTAACATGTTCGCTCCACATACGTTTCCCCATCCTTTTTACACATCATTATAGCATGAGAAAACCGTAAGCATACATGCTTACGGCTGATTGCTTTTTACTAAATCATCTAGGCTTTTAAAATGATACCCTTTCTCGCGCAAATCATCAATGATTTTTGCAAGCGCCTCTGCATTATCTTTTGATATCGCATGAAGTAATAAAATAGATCCTGGATGAATCATCGTCATGACATTATTATGAGCGTATTGCCATCCTCTTTGCTGATCTACTTTCCAATCAAGAAATGCAAGGGACCAAAATACGTTATAATATCCCATTTCTTTCGCAAGTGCTAACGTTCTTTCACTAAACACCCCTCGCGGAGGACGTACATATTTTACTTCTTTTTGTCCAGTTACTTTTTTAATTTCTTCCGTTACACTCGTCAATTCTTCACGAAGTTTTGCATCATTTACCGCTGTAAAATCTGGATGACTCCAAGAATGATTTCCAATAATATGCCCTTCATTTTTCATCCTTAATAATAAATCTTTTTGCGTTTTTATATAATGCCCTGTCACAAAAAAGGTCGCTGGTACTTTCTTCTCTTTCAGTACATCTAAGATTTTCCCTGTATACCCATTTTCATATCCATTATCAAATGTTAAATAAATATCTTTCTTCTTCGTATCGCCTAAGTAAAAACCACCATTTTTTTGTAGTAATTCTGTATATAATTTCCCTGCATCTGGCGCCGTTTCATTTTTAGGTCGCGGAATTCCCCAGTTATGTGGTGTATTTGTATAAGCAAATGCTGAAACCGGAACAAGTGCCATCATAAGTGAAAAAATGAGACATATATATAACCATTTATATTTCATAAATAGTCTCCTTTCCATATATAATCGTACCTATAGTTTCTGTGCTCAATACTTGTTTCATGCTGAACATGTTTTTCCATATATACCAACAAAAAATGCATCTCAAATTATTTGAGATGCATTTTTCCTATTATTTAAATACCGGTTCTTTAAAGCTTGCTAATTTTTCAAGTGATGTTTTATCTACATCTGCATGTAGACTGTTTCCATGAGAATCCATTGTTACAACAGCTTTAAAACCATCAATACGTAAATGCCACATCGCTTCTGGAATACCAAATTGTAAGAAGTCAACATCTTTCACTTCTTTAATACATTCTGCATAATACTGCGCAGCACCACCGATTGCATTTAAATATACGCCGCCATGTTCAGCTAGTGCTGCTAATGTTTTCGCTCCCATACCGCCTTTACCGATGACAGCCCGAATACCAAATTTCTTCATAATGTCCCCTTGATATGGTTCTTCACGAATACTTGTCGTTGGGCCTGCCGCTTTAATTTCCCAATTTTCATTTTCATCCTTCACTACAACTGGTCCGCAATGATAAATGATTTGTCCATTTAAGTCTACTGGACAATCGTTATCCATTAAATGCTTGTGGATTGCATCACGACCTGTGTACATCATGCCATTAATTGTTACAACATCACCAACGCGAAGTTCACGAATTTGCTCTTCTGTAATTGGCGCCTGCAGTACAATTTCGCGTTGTTCACTTTTGTCTTGTTCCTCTTCTTGCTGAAGCGTATTTTCACCTTCTTGATATAACCAATCAATAATCTCACCCGTTTCAGGATGAATTGTTATACCAAGACGACGATATGCCCAGCAATTATATGCAACAGATACATAGAAACTCGCCGGCAGACGATTGTATACACCAACTTTACAACCAAGTAAAGTTGTTTCACCGCCAAATCCCATCGTACCAATACCAAGCTTGTTCGCATTCTCTAATACGTATTCTTCAAGCTTTTGTAATTCTGGAATTGGATTCACATCATCTAATGTACGAAATAGTTGATTTTTTGCCAATTCATAACCTGACGTACGGTCTCCCCCGATACCAACGCCGATTACTCCTGCACTACACCCTTGTCCTTGTGCTTGATATACCGCATGAAGAAGACATTTACGAATCCCTTCTAAATCACGGCCAGCTCGTCCAAGTCCTTCCAATTCACAAGGTAAGCTGTACTGAATATTTTTATTCTCACAGCCACCTCCTTTTAAAATTAAACGAGCATCAATATAATCTTTCTCCCACTGCTCAAACTTAATGACAGGCGTACCTGGTCCTAAGTTGTTACCACTATTGTCCCCGAAAAGAGAATCAACAGAGTTTGGACGAAGTTTTCCGTCCTTTGTCGCCCGCTCAAGCGCACTGTAAATTGCTTCTTTCATTTGTAATTGATTTACGCCAACTGGTGTATAGATTTTGAAAGTTGGCATTCCTGTATCTTGGCAAATTGGCGAGATGTTTTCATCTGCCATTTTAATGTTATTTGTAATCGTGCCAAGTGCCATTGCAGAACGAGTCCCTGCATTTTCTCGTTCCTTTGCTTGTTGAATAGCACGACGAACATCTTTCGGTAAATTCGTCGATGTTTCAACAATCAGTTGATACATACTTTCTTGAAGCTTTTCCATTGTTACTTCCCCCTCAATTGTGAACGCTACCAAAACGCTTTAAAATCTTTCATCAATTGATTATACTCTTTTTTTCTTATTCCTTCTATTTCAATAGCGTCTGAACGGGATTATATTTTTTTATATCTTTTTAAATATGCTTGTACATCATCGTATGCGCCGCTCTCATTTGCATATTTAATATAATTTTTAATCGTACGAAACCACTCCAACGTAGACGGCTTCGTTGCTGCTATAGCATCGGTTATGTCCTTCATTGTAACCGCTCGCTCCACACCTGTTGTCATAATTTCTCCTAAAACATTTTCTACGGCCAGCTCTACTACATTTTCAATGTCAGCACCCGAATACAGTTCTGTTTCTTTAGCTAACATATCGTAATCTATTGTTGAAATCGGTTTTCCTGCCAACTTAATTTGAAAAATACTTCTCCGTGCTTCTAAATCAGGTGGGGAAACGAAAATCATTTTATCAAAGCGCCCCGGTCTTTTAAATGCAGGATCAATGTCCCAAGGCATATTAGTCGCACCAATTAACAATAGTTTGTCTGTATTCGTATCAATACCTTCAATCTCTGTTAACAATTGATCTATAACTGTTCTTAGTGTCGGATTTCCCGACGCTTTGCTCCGATTAAATCCAAGCGCATCCATTTCATCTAAAAATAAAATACATGGCTTTTTGGAACGAGCATATCGAAAAATTTCCCGTACATTTTGTTCACTCACTCCAACATACGGATCAAGAATATCGGTAATGCTCATCGTTGCAAAATGTGCTCTGCACTCCCCTGCAGTTGCCTTGGCAATATATGTTTTTCCGCAGCCAGGAGGACCGTATAATAAAATGCCGCCGCCAACTTTTTTCTTAAAACGCTCAAATAATCCTGGTGAAGTAAACGGTTTGATAATTTTCATTTGAATCGCTTTTTTCACATCATGCAAACCGCCGACATCCTCAAATGTAATCTGCTCTTGTTCCCGTTTTTGCTTGCTTCTTCCGCCTTGAAGCACGTTCATCGAAACCACATTTTCTTCCATATTTTCATTTGCATAGACTGCATGTAGCTGTTTTTCCTTTTCTGGATCTTGCTCTATTACGTGATCCTCATTGTTTTCACACTGGCTTTCCTCTTCTGTTACATATATTGTTTCTTTCGGACTTGTAAGCACTTGTGATAAAGCTTCCAGTTCAGACGCAACTTTATTCTTCCATTCTTGATCACCATACTGAAGAGCTTTCGATAAAGCGTGCAGCGCATTTGCTATATCTCCCTGTTCTTTGTACTCGACTCCAATTAAATACCAAATTGATCCATTTTCTTCATCTTGTGCTAGCACTTGCTTTAATACATCTATTTTATTCACCGTATTCTCTCCCTTCATGATTTTTTTATTTTTTTATATAATTTGTACATCGGTGTAGATAGCCAGCTCCATATACAAATGATGAGATAAAATAAAATAGCAAAACTAGCCATATTTCCCCAGTCTAATGCAGAGAATAAACCTAATGTTCCAAAAGATATTGCCCAAAAGATAAGCGGACCACCCACTTTATTCACAAGAACATTCGGAAAGAAAATCGGATGAATCAGTTCTTCTGCTTCTTCTAAGATTTCAAGTAATTCTTTATTATTAGGTGCCAACAAAAACGCTTGTCGGTAATATTTGTATGCTTCCCTATACCTCTTCCTTGTTGCTGCATGGATTCCTAACTGTACTAAAAAGTGAACTTCGTTAGTTGATCCATAATAATTATCTTTTAAGGATTCCTCTATTTCTTGTTTCGTTCCTGTTGCAAGTAATAAAACAAATTGATAATGAAGAACGGTAGGATGATTGGGGTTAATTTCTACTGCCTTTTGCATGAGTTGCTTAGCTTTTTCAATATAACCTGTTTTTAATAAAATAAATGCATATTTCGCCATTGCTTGCGCATGGGAAGGATCTGAATACAGAACGCTCAAAAAGCTTTGCTCCGCTTTTTCAAGTTCATTCGTATATGTATATATATGTCCAAGTGTATAATACACTTCTTCTGGCTCAAAACCATGCTGCAACGCTGATATGCAAAGCTCTTTTGCTTCATCATATTGTTCTGAATCTGCATAGCAGCATCCTAAACTGTACAATGCTTCAGCATGCTGTGGATTATAAGAAAGCAGTGTTTCTAATTTCTGCTGTGCTGTTTCAATATGACCAATCCCGTAATAATGCAGTGCCTCTTGTAACAACATCGTTTCACTCTGTGAAGTTGACATACAGCATCTCCCCTCCTACCAACAATGCCGTTTGGGCCATGATCCCAACTATTCCAATGATTAAACCTATCCACCGTAATGACTCCGTACTTTCATTTACTAAATTATGAATTCGAAACCGTTCCCGCAGCGCATATATATACACACCTGTTACAACTGCAGCAGCTATTCGAGAAGCAATCTTTAGCACATATATATTACCAATTAGAGCGGCACAGATGAACATTGCTAATAAAGCCATTATTCCTATCATAAGAAGTATGTATATTTTCTTTTTGGGCTCTTTTAACCAAATCGCATTGCAAGTTCCTAAAATCATAATTGGAATAATTCCAAAAATAAGTCCGATTATGAAAAAATTATAAATATTGTACGTTTTTGTTTCTCTTGCTTTTTTTCCTTGTAATACAGGCTTCACCAAATGAGATTCCATATAATTCCTCCTCCCTACTTTCATATTATAAACTATATTTTCTGTCTATTCATACTGTAAAGTAGCAAACTGAAACAGGCTTTCTTGAAGATTATCCCAAAAGATTGTTTGTAGCGCTCTTTTAGGATAGTTTGGCCATATAAAAAGCGGCTACCAAGACAGGATTGGCAGCCGCTTTAAAAATATATTATTGATCTTTTTTAAATTGCTCACATTTTAATTCTAACTCATCTAGCATTGAAAGAAGACGATCTACATCTTCTAATTCCACTTCTTCCGGTTCAATTGTATCAATCACTTCGATGAACATATTTAAACGTTCTTTTAAATATACTAGTTGTGAATCTTTATCTTGAATTGCTTTTCCCACGAAGGCACTCTCCTTTTTATTCGAGTTACTTTTATTATACCGCAAAAATGAGCATCACGAACATGAATTTTTAGCAAATTTATCATACCTTTTATCTTGAAGCAATTACTACTCCCTACCACATTTTATAGATAGAGAAATCTTTGTTACAAAAAGTTTCACTTTATAAATAGCCTATATTCTTCTATTATAGAGAATGGACAAATTGTTATTTCAATAGTCAAAGGAGTATTTCATATGAGTATATCACAAACAATGAAGCCGATTACTCCTTCTTACGATCCATGGGAAGCGTATATGGACCTTGAAGAGTACGGCAAATTACTATTAACAAACGTTGAGTTTACAACGACAACGTTATGCAATATGCGCTGCGAGCATTGTGCTGTTGGTTATACATTACAGCCGAAAGATCCAAATCCGCTTCCGATGGAACTTTTATTAAAACGATTAGATGAGATTCCTCATTTACGTTCTTTAAGTATTACTGGCGGAGAACCAATGCTCTCAAAAAAATCCGTCGACAACTATGTAACACCACTCTTAAAATATGCCCATGAACGAGGCGTTCGCACTCAAATTAATTCAAACCTAACTATAGATTTAGCCCGCTATGAACAAATTGTTCCGTATCTAGACGTGCTACATATTTCACATAACTGGGGAACAATTGATGATTTCGTTGAGGGTGGCTTTGCAATGATGGAGCGCAAACCTACTTATGAACAGCGCGCAAAACTATTTGAACGGATGATTACAAATAGTAAAGCTTTATCAGAAGCTGGTGTTCTCGTATCAGCAGAAACCATGCTAAACAAACGTACATTACCACATATTGAACACATTCACCGCCAAATTGTAGAAGAAATGGGTTGTAAGCGTCATGAGGTACATCCGATGTACCCAAGTGATTTTGCTAGCAACCTTGAAATTTTAACAAAAGATGAAATTCGCAGTGCAATTGAGCACTTATTAGAGATTCGTGATGAAAATGTGTGGATGTTATTTGGTACGTTACCATTTTACGCATGCAGTAATGATGAACGTGATTTAGTTACATTAAAAAAACTACACGAAAGTAAAAACGTAACTGTACGTAATGATCCAGATGGACGTTCTCGCCTAAATGTAAATATTTTTGATGGTAACATTATCGTAACAGACTTTGGTGATATTCCACTGCTTGGCAACATTCAAACAAATACATTGCAAGAAGCATATGACAAATGGTGCAACTCGAAAACAGCGAAATCATTAAGCTGTCACTGTCCTGCTGTAAAATGCCTTGGACCAAATATTCTTGTGAAAAACAGCTATTATCCAACTGAGGACTTCTTAACAAAAGAATCGAATATCACACTGTAACAAAAAACGTCAGCATATTTAGCTGACGTTTTTTATGTTATCGCGGATAAGGTGATGAAATAAATTTAAAGGATACATAATCTTGTACAGGAATAGATGCTCCAATTCCTTGGGAAGTAATATTTTTAATTACAAGCCTCTTTTGATTCCCTTTTAAAACAAGATATACTTCTCCAAATGTAACTTTTCCTTTTTCATTTACCGCTGGTGTATATGCATATAAATACCCAAGTTGTTTCGGGCTGATATTATATATACGTTCATTCCCGGTACCATAACCAATTGTTGTTTTAAAAGACAGGGGTAGCTGTACTTTCTCCATCGCCTTTAAAAGAATCATCTTTTTCACATCATCTGCATCTTTAATATAAGCTGTTAAACCACCTTCTATCGTTTTTTGTGATTCTTGTTTGTACCGAAGCGGATACAACCTCTCCACACCGCGGTTATCATACACATTACGATTTACTTGCTTATATTCCCAATTTATTGTTGTATCTGTTGATTCATAATTCAACGGCCATTGACCTAAATAAATTTTCGCCCTATATCCGACTGCAAGAGGCGCATTTGAAATCGAAGTTTCGTTAAACATCCGAATTAAATCTGGGTTTTCTATTCGAGTCGTTGACGTTTTCAGTAGTTCTTTCGCAAATTCACTTGGCTGCAAACGCGGTAAATCTTGCGTTGCATTCGGATACGTATTGTCTTTTGAAATGTTCAAAACAGATGACGGCATCTTTACGTTGATTGTTGTCTTTGCAAAACTACTATAAGGAAATAATAAAATAAACGAGACCATAGTTGAAAAACATATGCTGCACACTCGTTTCATCTGCTTTACCCCTTCCTAATTTAAAAGTGTATAAACCATTTAAATAGCAATTAACTATCCCTATTGTTTTCCCTCCATGACATTGTTATCCCATTTTTTATAACAAGTAAAAGCCAATTCCCATAATGAAATAGGCAGCTAATAATGTTCCTCCCTCAAACCAGTTCGTATCTCCGTCATTTGAAATTGCAATTGTTAAAAATACCGCCGTAATCATCGACACAAGTTCCGGCATTGTAAATACAAGGGGCATCTTCACTGTAAAAAACATCGAAAGTATGATGAGAACAGGGGCAACAAACATAGCAACCTGCAATGTTGAACCGACTGCAATTTCAACTGCAATATTCACTTTATTTTTATAAGCCATAATAATTGCAGAGGCATGCTCCGCGGCATTACCAACGATCGCAACAATGATAACCCCGATAAATAGTTCCGACCATCCAAATGATTTCGCTACCGTTTCAAATGTATGAACAAGCGCCTCAGATACGTAAGCAACAGCCGCTGTTGCAATCGCTAAAATAAGTAGCGCTTTTCTCTTTGACCATTCAGGTTCCTCCTCATGTTCTACTTCATCACTTTTATGCTGATATACACCGCGATGTGTAACCAGTTTGAAAAATAGTGCTGCTAAATACATGACAATCATGATGATTGAAACCCCAATGCTTAATTGATATGTCTTCTCTATACCCATCTTCATTGAAAAAACTTCTGGAATAACAAATGCTACAACAACTGCAAATATTAGAAGAGCAGAGTTATGTCTTGCATCGTACACATTGAAACTTTGTCTTTTATACTTAAGCCCTCCTACAAAAAAGGAAAGACCCCCAACTAATAATAAGTTTCCAAGAACAGAACCAGTTAATGAAGCAAGTACAACTTCAGTTAACCCTGCTTGCAATGCAAAAATTGAAATAATAAGTTCAACCGCATTCCCGAAGGTTGCATTTAATAACCCACCAATTCTTGGCCCAGAAACAATAGCTAAACTTTCTGTCGCTCTTCCCATAAAAGCAGCGAGAGCAATAATTGTAATGCAATATACAGCAAACATGATTGTTTGTGGCCAATGTAGCGTATTTCCAAGAATCGAAAGCGGCACTCCAACCAGTGCAAGTATTAAGAAAATTTTATTAAACATATTTTCCATCCTTCCATCGTATGTATTTCTCTCCACTACTATTATTATTCTTCTCCTAACTTGTCCCATTTCATCACAAATACGTTTAAAAAGTGGGATTGAAGAAAAAAGTATAAAAGATCGTAAAAAATTTTAAGGGCAAGTTTTTACAAGGTGAAATTACGGATAACTGAAAGGAGCATCAAAAATGCATTTAAAAGAAAAAATTGCAACTATTATTCAAGGACAAAGAACAGGTGTATTAGCTACCGTTCGTGAGAATAAGCCACATAGCTGTTTTATGATGTTTTTTCATGAAGATTTTGTATTATACGCACCAACAGATCGTAATTCAAAAAAGGTAGCAGATATTGAACAAAATTCAAACGTGCACGTACTACTTGGAAGAGAAGGAAAGAAATGGGATGAAGATTATATTGAAGTAGAAGGCATCGCTTCAATTGAAGAAGATCAAACATTAAAAAATAAATTTTGGAGCAACAACTTAAAACGCTGGTTACTCGGTCCCGAAGATCCTAACTATATACTTATAAAAATCAATCCCAATACAATTTACTACATTGATAGTGCTGGTACGACTCAGCCAGAGTTTTTACGACTGTAATCCAAAAACAAGCCCCTTCAAAAGGGCTTGTTTTGTCGAAAAGTTCTCATCAAAAAAAACACAAAAAAGGTGGAACATTCTAAAGATTCTGTTATATAATAGTATCAACTTAAATAAACTGTATTAAAACAGAATGGGAGGAGAAATAACAATGATGAAAAGAGAAGAACGGAAGAATATGATCGAGTTTATTGAAAAGAAAAAAGGAATGGAGCGTGAAGAACTTTTATTTATGACAGATGATGAAGTTGAACATATTTATAATGTAACGTACTTTTTATATGAAGAAATTGCAGAATAATAGATGAAAGGCCCACCTGTCAGGTGGGCCTTTCATCTATTATTATCAGCAATCGCTGCAGCACTTGTGTTCATTTTCGGGAAAGTTGGATTGGAAGGGATCGATACCAATGTAGCGGCAACTACCCGTTCCATCATCACGGCACTATTCATGATAGGTGTAATTATGATACAAAGAAAGTTTCAAAATATTAGTGACGTTCTATTAAATAAAAAAGCACCAGCTATTTTATTCTCTCTCCTTAAAAACAGGAAATGTTTCACAAGTTGCTCCTGTAGATAAATTAAGTGTTATATGTATTACATCAGATGTTTTCTTCATTGCTTTCAGCTAAAAAACCGCTAAATAGCGGTTTTTTTTCTTCTTATGTAGACCCATACAATAAGTATGACTATTACTGAGATAATTAAAATCAACATTCCATAATGATGCAGGCTATATTCAACAAAACGCCACTTCTCTCCAAGTTTCCATCCAAGCCCAATAAAAACGCTAATCCAAATGAAAGCACCACCGTATGCGTATAAGCAAAATCTCCATAACGTTAAATTAGACATACCAGCAAAATACGCAGTTAAATGACGAACTCCTGGTATAAAGTATCCGATCATTAATAAAAAGGGGCCATATTTTTCAAATAAAACATGCGTTTTATCAATTTGCTGTTCTTTAATTCCTATCTTTGGACCATACTTTCTTAATACAGGTAGTCCAAGTTTTAACCCAAGTATGTAACTTAAAGTAATTCCAAGTACCGAACCACCCATTCCACTTAGAAAAGCAGCTGTCCCTGACATAGTTCCTTTCGAAATATTATAACCAACAAACGTCAGCAAAAACTCATCTGGTATTGGTAGACCAACTATTCCGCCTGCAAGAGCTATAATAATTCCTAAATATCCATAATGTGCGATTAACTCACCAATATGCTGTTCCATTCGGATGACACATCCTATGCACGATCGTTATTCCATATTGTGCCCTCTCTATCCTTTAAGCAAACATGGTATACATATTCACTATACATCGTTTTTATAATGAACTCTACTCCTATTCATCTGATCTGTAATGAAACTTTTCACTGCTTTTAATCTTCACTTTTCAGAACCTTGAGATGTGGATACATATTGTTCATACAAAGCGGAATAACGTAAAACTTCCATAAATATTTTTTCTTCATCCTCCACTTATATAAAACCCTCACCTCTCTTCCTTGCTTCTCACTGAATCTTGAAGTTGGAGTCTTACTGCCCGTAAATAGTGGGATGAATCCATACTTTGCCTCATAATTATAAGAAAATCCGCCTTCACAAGCAGGTTTTTTGTTACAATAAAGAAAAGTTACATTTAGCATCGGTTTGACTCTCAAGAAAAATGATATAAGTAGGAAAAAATATAATTTAAAACAATAATATGCATCTTCTATCCATGTAGAGTACTATGCACCCTTTTACATAATAATCATTTTTCTAAATCATACAGGGGGAAAAAACATGACCATAGAAAAACAATTGATTCAAAAGGTATATTACGAAACATTCTTAACTGAACAGGGTTCTGTTCAAGCTCCTCAAACGCTCGGGGAAGCATATGTAAATGAAGCTGAAAATGAATTTTCCAATATCGCTAATATTCGTTTCGCACAAGGAGAAGTTTACTATCATCATAAAGATTTTGAAACAGCTATCTTCAAGTGGGAGAAAGTAAACAATGACCTCTCTCTATGGGCAAAAAAAAATATAGCAGATGCTTATTTTGAATTAGGATTGCTTTCAATCGCAGAAGAAATCTATACATCAATTCAAACGGACGATATAACACTGACAATGGAAGTGTCATTACAACTTCTTTCTCTGTACATTGAACAAAATCGTTTAGGACTTGCCTTTAAGGTCATTAGTGAAGCAGTTGCATTCCAACCAGACTATCCAAATATTACTGCCATTGCCCGCTCCTTTTATGAAAAACAGCAGGATTGGAACAACGCTATTGATCTTGCTATTCACGAAGGAATTCGAACAAAATCATTACATTGGTTTGAAATTTTAACAAGTTATGTGAACCAAGGATTCACAAAACAAATGAAACCAAAATATTTTTATGAGGCACTAAAAGTTTTATATACAATCGATTCAGACCAATTTAAGCAACTTATCTCATCATTTTGGAAAATCTATCAAGATGAGTCAACCAACTTAGTATGGATTCAAACAATCAATCACCTATTTTTACATATCGAGGTAGATTCTTACGACTCATGGGATGAAATCGTTACTCTTTATCAAGAAACATACTGTGAATTAATTACAGGAAAATACTTGATGCATGAACTACAGGAACTTATTCCAGACTTGTTAACGAATTGGTTTAGCTTAACAAAAGCAGAACATTCTCTATTTGTTTCCGCTGCGACATTAGCATGGAATGAGATTTCACCTAAGAGCCTTGATACATTACTTGTAAAAAGCGCTGAAACGCTACTTTCTAGCTCAACAATATATAACACAGTTGAACTAGAAAAGACTGCAAATCTTTTTGAAACTATTGTTGTATGGGCAGAAAAGAATGATGTAGACTTAGGTCATTCTTACACATGGCTTGTTCGAGAACTTTCCGATATAAACGTACAACAAATTCTCGTTACGGGTACGAATGATGATAGTAAATCAGCCTTTATCAATTCTATATTAGGGGAAAGGATACTAAAAAATACTTCTAGAGCTGCTATCGCTTTTAAGGATAATGCACAGACAGAAATTACGGAACTCACAGATTTAACAATAAGAAATACTTCTAATTTAGATGAATTTTATGAGATGATAGCTGTCCCTCCAAAATCAGAATCTGAACAGAAATGTATTGAATTTAAACTACCAAGTAGATTTTTACGGAAAAACAAATTCTCATTTATCGTTACACCAGGTTTTGATGGAAATGACAATAAAGAAACTACAAATCTTGACTACTTACATGTATCCGATAATCTATTATATATTCTTAATGTCTCCTCACCTTTACTTGATGAAGAAATCAATACACTATTGTACATACGTGAACAAATACCGACTTTACAAGTTCATTTTGTTTTAAATACAATCGATACAATTCTTACTGATGAAACAGCAAATAAAAAGCTAACTGAAACTGAGTCTAAAATACGTGTACATTTCCCAAATGCACGAGTATTCCCTTACTCATCTTTAGATGAGAACAACGGGCAACTAAGTGATTTAACAGAATCTATTACTTCAAGCTTTACGAATAGAGATATAAAAACAGAGCGCATAGAAAAACTATTATGGTTTATTCAAAAGACCATTACATATCTCTTAAATGAACGCGTACAATTAGAAAATACATTAGTAAAGTCAATCCGTTGGAACAAACACATTTTAGTGAAACTAAATGGCTTTATTAATAACCTGACTGCTATTGAAAAAGATAAGACTCGTTCTATCACAGACTCATATCGTTTAACAAAAGATGAAATTATACATGATCTTCATAATCAAATTCCTGAATTATTGCAGAGCTGTTCTGATTTAATTCAGGAAGATAGTGACTTTAAACAAGTTCATGAAGAACTAAATGCAGCAATGAATGAAAGAATCCAAAAGCATTTACAACAAATGATATTACCTAAGTTTACGCATTCTATTCAGGAATGGATTGAAAAAGCACATAATGAATTTATTCAAAGTCAATCTTATTTAGATGGAATGAGTGAAACATTTAATAACTTATACGAAGAAGAGCGAATGAAACTGCCGTGTGATTTTCAATTACTTGATGATTGGCGCCGAGATGTTGCAAGAATGACAAACCGAATCAACGTTGGTGACGTAAATATTTTACTACGCTTTACACCAACACAATTTCTATTAAAAAGTGCTGGGAAATTATTCGGTAACATGCAGAAGAATCAATCTATGCTCTATAACAAATATAAAAATTATATTGAGACCGAAGACTATACAGAGGTAACAACAACTATTTCTGAACAGTTCTTCCTTCAATTTGAATTATTCGAAAGTGCATTAGAACGTGATATTATGATGTTCTTTAAAGAACCTCTTCGTATCTTAAAACAAACTGTAGAAGCAGCACATTTAGAGATAGAGCAGGACGAAAGTACATTAACAAAACTAAGAACAAACCCAGAAACGTATCAAGATCCTTTAACACTATTTAAATTACAGTTATTACAATACAAATTCATGTTAAATAAAAATAGTAACAATGACTCAACTTCCTCATCAAGATTAATAATTGACGAAACACCAATAGTTTAAACAAAATGCATGCCATTAAGACGAGTTACAAGCAAAAAACCAAGCAACTTAATCATTGCTTGGTTTTTTCCCTCTCTTCTCTTTCACACACATATCCCAAATAACATCATCAACCTTCGCATCAATTCTCACACGCTTAATGAAGTTCTTTCTCTCTGCTTCATTATGAATTAACTTATGAACATATCGGCGCTTACTTAATAACTTCCTACATGCTTCATTATAATTTAAAACTTCCTGGCAGCTCTTATTCTCATGTAAAACTTTAAACCATGTATACTGTTTCAGTTTTTCTATATGCCGCTGTATCCTTTTCTTTTTCCGTTCTTCTCGCTCAGCTAATCTTTCTAACGCTCCCTCTACTACTTCATCTAACATAAAGTCCCCAGCTACTTTTACAATACTGACTGTTCCTCTAACAATTCCTTTCCCTGCATCAGCACATAGTTCACCTAATGCAATTGCTCCGCGACTAACTCCTACTAGAATATGTCCGATAATATCCTCCATATTGTCCCTTCTTTCTAGTTTATAATTTTCATATGATCAAACGGATAATAAATTGCTTTTAGCGTTCCAAGCACTTCTGTTTTATCGATAAGTCCTAAGCCATTACGACTATCTTTACTTACTAACCGATTATCACCCATAACAAAAATCTTATCCTTTGGAATTGTAATAGGACCAAAGTCTTCAGTTAAATTAATAAGAAGTTGTTTTGCATGCCCTCTATTCTTATCCAGGTAAGGTTCACTTTTCACTTGATGATTTACATATAATTGATCATTCTTCATCTCAATTACATCTCCAGGTAACCCAATAATTCTCTTCACATAAAAATTATCAGTCTTTACTACAATTATATCTTCACGCTCATACGTCTCAAATCTCTTTGCTAACTTATTAATAATTACTTTATCCCCATCTTGCAATGTTGGCCTCATAGATGCTCCCTGCACAGTTGTTGGAAAAAACACAAAAATCTTCACTAAAAAAAACAACAAACACGCAATAGCTAGTATTTCAAAAAGCTCACGAAAGCGATTTTTCTTTTTCATTTATTTCCCCTTTCTCTCTTGTCCTTCTATTATAGAACTCATTTGTAAATAAATTCTATATTATCTGTCAATTGTTTGTATTATTTATCGTACATTAACAAGTGGTAATAGCAAACTCAATGTCCAGTATGAATAAAAAAGAACCGCCCTCACAAGCGGTTCTTCATTTCCTATATTTCAGCATAAATAATACACATCTGTGCAGCAACATACGTTACCCAGATCCAAAGTGGATCATACTTTACTTTGCGACCACCAATATCCGTTATACCAATAATAAAATCAGAAATCACAAATAACAATCCACCAACTGCCGGAATCCACCACATTCCGTTGTGTGCATAGTATAATGCAAAGGCAAAGCACGCCATTCCCCCAACCCATAAACCATATACGAGTGCACCAATTGTAAATAGCCTATCTTGTTTTTGATTCCGAATAAAAAAGAACCAGCCAATTATTAAAAATAAACCGTATGCTGCTACCCCAATCCAGAATCCGCTCCATGAAATACCTGTTTGCAAAAATGCTGTTACATAAAAACAATGCGCAATTGCAAAGGCAACCATACCGCCGATTAACCGATGCCCAAATGGAATGAGCCCCGCCATAAATAAATCACCAAGCGTAGATAAAGTCATACCAATTGCAGCCCACTGACGATACTCTACAGATGGATCTTGTAACCAAATCCAGATTGCACCACCTGTTAAAGAAAAACTAAGGATAAGACGGATGAACAACGGTAATGGCTCATTTTTCATAGTTTGCTTTGTCTTTTTCATGGCAAAAAGCGCACCAACAATAAATAAAATAATCTGTCCAATTAATAATATGTAAATTTCATTCATAACATATACTCCTTAATGAATAGATAATAATGTTTCTTCGTGATATAACTTGCTTTTTCCTGTTTTTATCTTACCAAATAAAAAAAAAAAGAAGAACACTTCTTTTTTAAAAGGAATAATTCGTTTCCTTTAAGCTACTTTTTTCTCTTGTTCCGTTTTTTTCACATTTGGTGTTCGATTTACTACGATAATACCAGCTGCTACACATGCTAATCCAAATAAAACGAATGAATGGATTGCTTCTCCTAAAATCAGGCTAGATAACATGACACCAAATACCGGTATAAAGAACATATACATCGATACTTTTCCAACCTTGTTATATTTCATAACTGTATTCCAAATACAGAAACCTGCCGCTGATAAGAAGGATAAGTACAGTAACATAAATAGTGCTTTCGTATTAAATACAAAAGGCATAAATCTAACTTGAAAAATACCAATACATAATAATCCGATAGATCCAAAAATCATCTGGTACGCTGTCATATACCCAACATCTAATGTTTTACTTCCTTCTTTCGCTAATATATTTCCATATGAATACATCATCGCGGCCACCAAAAGTAATAATTCACCAATTCCAAAATGAAACGCCATACTCCCATCACTTGGAACATTCACAAGAATCACACCACAGAAACCGATAGATACACCGATCACTTTGCGAATATTTAATGAATCGTCTTTATACAAAAAATGTGCGAGTATGATTTGGAAAAAAGATGATGTCCCAGAAATAATAGCACCTTCAATTCCTGAACTGTAACTCATACCAATATAAAAACACACATATTGTAGGAATGTTTGAAACAAACCAATTTGCACTAATTGCTTTCCTGTTTCTTTTTTGAAGTGCATATCTTTTCCTATTGCTTTAAAAAAGAATAAGAGCATTACACCTGATAAGAAGAAGCGATAGCCAGCAAATAAGATTTGCTCGCCAACTTCATGTGGCTGAATTCCAAGTTCAACATAACTTAATTTAATAAAAGGAAATGCGCTTCCCCATAGAAATGTCGCTGCTAGTGCTGCAACAAATACACCAATCGGATGAGTAAAAAATTTCTCTGTTTTCACTTGCTGTCTTCCTTTCCGACCTTTTTATGAACAAGATTCATATATACCAAAGGAAGAGCAAAAAAACAAGTTTTTCAATTTTTCATATACGTAAAAACATATCCTCAAGTAGCAACATATGATATGATATAATATGTAATAATTACAAGATAATAACTGATAAAATTTTTCAATAGAAATGCTGCTATCCTTACGGATGGCAGCTTTCGTCGTTTTATAGGGGTTTCGATTTTGATTCTTTTTCTCAATAAGAAATTGGAAGGAGCGAGTAATAATGAACTCAGAAGTAAAAACATTACCATCAAAAAATAATATGTCTAGCCCATCTTGGAGTCAGTCATTTCAAAAACATTATGAACTAATCTTTGCAATCCTATCGGGGATTTTCATTTTATCCGGCTGGTTACTCACAAAAAACGAAGCAACAACTGCTGGAGTAGTTTTTTATATCCTCGCCTATATAATTGGTGGATATGCAAAAGCCAAAGAAGGCATCCAAGATACGATCGAAGAAAAGGAATTGAATGTGGAAATGTTAATGCTCTTCGCTGCCATCGGTGCCGCTATTATCGGCTACTGGGCAGAGGGTGCAATCTTAATATTTATCTTTGCACTAAGCGGCGCAATGGAATCTTATACGTTAAGTAAAAGCCAAAAGGAAATTTCAGCATTGCTGGATTTACAGCCTGAAGAAGCTTTACGCATTTCACATGGAACAGAAGAACGCATTCCGGTAGGTCAGTTAGAAATTGATGACATCATTTTAATTAAACCAGGTGAACGCGTACCTGCGGATGGTACAATTCATAGCGGTGAAACGAATATCGATGAAGCAGCTATCACTGGGGAACCTATCCCAAATGAGAAAAGATTGGGTAATGAAGTATTCGCTGGAACCGTAAACTTACGTGGAGCCATTGAAGTTAAAATTACAAAACGCAGTGATCAAACACTGTTCCAAAAAATCATTCGTCTCGTTCAAAATGCGCAAAGTGAAAAGTCACCATCACAACTTTTTATTGAAAGATTTGAAGGAACATATGTAAAAGGTGTACTTATTATTGTTGCTCTAATGTTGTTTGTTCCTCACTTTATACTAGACTGGAGCTGGAACGAAACATTTTATCGCGCTATGATTTTACTCGTTGTTGCTTCTCCTTGTGCACTCGTTGCTTCGATTACACCAGCAATATTATCTGCCATCTCTAACGGTGCGCGAAGCGGTATTTTATTTAAAGGTGGTATCCATCTAGAACGTCTTGCCTCAGTGAAAGCAATTGCCTTTGATAAAACAGGAACATTAACACAAGGAAAGCCGACTGTAACAGATGTTTACGTACGTGATGAAATATCAGAAAAACAGGTGTTGTATATTACAGCCTCTATCGAAAGTCACTCCACACACCCGCTTGCAGAAGCTATCGTCAAGTACGCAAAACATGCATACGACATTACATTAACGAAACCAGAAAGTGTAGAAGATGTCACTGGATTCGGCTTAAAAGGAATTTTAGAAAATACAGCTTATAAAATTGGAAAGGCCGATTTTATTGGTGAAGAAGCGAAAGTATTTCATAATGGTATCGCTAATACACTTGAACAAGAAGGAAAAACTGTTGTCTATATCAGTGATGAAGAAGGAATTCTTGGGATTATCGCTTTAAAAGATACGTTACGCCAAGAAACAATTGCTGCCATTCGCGATTTACAAAGCATTGGTGTCGAAGCCATCATGATTACTGGTGATAATGAACAGACAGCTAAAGCAATTGCAAATGAAAGCAACATCAAAGAATACTACGCATCATGCTTGCCGGAAACAAAAGTAGAAACAGTGAAACAACTAAAAGAAAAATACGGAACAGTAGCAATGGTGGGCGACGGTATTAACGATGCTCCTGCACTCGCTACAGCAAGTATTGGCGTTGCTATGGGTGAGGGGACAGACGTTGCCTTAGAAACAGCAGATGTTGTTTTAATGAAAAATGAACTCTCTCGTCTTGCACAGGCCATTCGTTTATCAAAACGAATGAATCGTATTGTGAAACAAAACATTATCTTTTCTTTAACAGTAATTGCAATGCTTATTTGTTCTAACTTTTTACAATTTTTAGCACTTCCATTTGGTGTTATCGGCCATGAGGGAAGTACAATCCTTGTTATACTAAATGGATTACGATTATTAAAAGGAAATAACTAACGGGTTCCCAAAGGGAACCCGTTTTTTAATATCTAGTTTCAGCAGCTTGCACTTTTAATGGTAGCCATTATGCCCATTCGCACTGCTGCTCGTTTTATGTTTTGGATGCGAACTACTATTTTTTTTACCTTGGTTTTTATTATTGTGATTTTTTTTATTGTTGCTCATATCAAATCCCCCCTGTTCCTTTTTATTATGGAACAGAACGCTATTTTCCATCACGGGAATTATTGTCACTTGCTCGATAAGAATACAAGAGACCGTTAATTTCACCACCAAGTAAAATAACCCAGGCCGTTAAATAGAACCATAACATTAAAATGATAATACCACCGAGACCACCATATGTATTTGCATAATTTGCAAATTTGTCTACGTAATAAGCAAATGAGTACGATACCACAATCCATCCAATTGTTGCAAATAATGCTCCTGATACAACCTCTTTTCTCTTTAACTTTCGGTCAGGCGCAAATGTATATAAGAAACTAAATAAGGCAAATAACACTAAAAAGCTGGCTACTAATCGTGTAATACTCCATACAAAAGAAAAGCTTTCTGACAAACCGAGCGCTTTAAAAACAGCTGCTCCAATTACCTGTCCAAAAACAGGGACAATTAACGCAAAGACAATCATAAAAATTATTGCTAGTGTAAGTACAATAGATAACGCTCTCGTTGTAATGTAAGAGCGTGTTTCTTTTACGTCATAAGCACGATTAAAAGCATTCATCACTGCATTTACACCATTTGATGCAAACCATAGCATAGATAATAAACCAAATGATAACAGACCACCATTTTGTTTGTTTACAACGCTATCAACGTTCACTTCAATTAAATTCATTGCATCTTCTGGCACATAATTCTCTAATAAACTGAGCACATCCTCTGTATGAATGGGAATAAATCCAAGAAGCGTAATTAAAAAAACAAGCCCAGGAAAAATAGCAAGCAAGAAGAAATAAGCGAGCTGTGCTGCTAAGCCCGCTACATCATCTCGCATCGTTCGGTCGTATAAATCCTTCCCAAACGAAAAGACACGATTTCCCCTTGCTTTCTCTAGAAATTTTTTCATATGTCTCTAAACACTTTGCTTCTCTTCTTTATCTTGCTTCAACTCAATATATGCTTCTGTTTTTTTTTCCTCAGCAATCACTGGTTCTTCTCCCGTTACCTCTTCTAATGTTGGAGAAATTGTTTGAATTTCAATTGTTTCTGTTTTTCCTTCTGGCTCAGCTTTTTTCTTACTAAAAATTTCTTTCGTTTCTTTTAGTGTTTCAACAACAGCTGGTGTTAATTTTTTAATTTCCGCTACCTTCGCCTTTACTACATTAAAATCTGCAAGTTCGCGCCCTTTATCTGTAACAGTTTGCACCTTTTCTTTTATCTTTGCATTCTCGCCAATTTCAATCATTTTTGATTTTGCTTTTTCTGCTGTATTTTTTACTTTCTCGCGATTTTCTTTCTTAAGCATGGAAACAGCTACACCTGCTGCTACCCCAATTGCAATATTTCGAGCTATCTTATTCTTCTTTGCCATATTCCTTCACCCTTCCGTTTCTTATGTTAGAAAGTATTTCTTTCTAAGCTTTCTCAGATTCCTTGCTCATTTCGAATGAATGCTAACAATTTTGTACACCCTTCTGTTACAAGGTCATATACTTCTTGAAAGTTCCCTGTAAAATAAGGGTCAGGAACATCTGTCCAGCCACCTTCTGGAACAAAATCGGACAGTCTACCAATATAGCCTCCAGCTTTACCTAAACTTTCTAAATCCGCTATATTCTTGTTGTCCATGGCAATAATATAATCAAACTTTGTTAAATCTTCTTTTTCTACTTGACGTGCTTTAATTCCTTCAAAAGAAACTTCATTTTCTTTTAAAATTTTTTGTGTTCCTTCATGAGGTCGATGACCAATATGCCAATCGCCTGTCCCAGCGGAATCAATTTGAATTTTATCTTCTAATCCCTCTTGCACAACAAGATCACGAAAAATTGCTTCTGCCATCGGAGAACGACAAATGTTCCCAAGACAAACAAACAATACTTGAATCATATTTGTTTCTTCCTTTCTTGCGCATTTCTTATATATACGTATAGTATAAACAACCAATTATTAATTATAAAGGAAATCCCTACTAATTTAATTGGATTGAAAAGTTACATTAACGAAAATGATAAAAAATGTTAAGATATCCTTATGTTATTTCAAAGGGGGACACTTCGGTGGATTTATCCGTAAAATCGCAAGAAAATGTTGAATATATGGTAGAAGCCATTAAGGAAAAGTTACGCATGGTAAATGCAGGAGCAATGCGCGCTGAAAGCTTTAATGCAGAAATGTACGAAGATCTACGTGACATTTATGATCATGTAATGAAGCGTGAAACATTTAGCATTAGTGAAATGCAAGCTATTACAGAAGAATTAGGTACATTAATCAAAAAATAAAGAGGAGTCCCTTATACAAAGGGACTTTTTTATTTCCAACAAATTCATGACATCCTTTCGCTTTCCAACATTTATTTTCCAAATACTGTACAATAAAAATAGAACCTCACCATAGACTCCACATCTAATACTCGCCACATTACCATTGCCAGCTGTGTTTACCGGAGGTGTTTATCTATGAGCAATTGGTACAGTAAAACGAAAGATCACACAATACTTGAACTTGAAACAAATGAACAGCATGGTTTAACAGAAGATATGGTACAAATTCGGTTAAAAAAATATGGCCGAAATGAACTTACCACCAAACAAAGACGGACTTTATGGCAACGTATTTTCGCCCAAATTAATGATGTTCTCGTCTATGTTCTTTTAATTGCCGCTCTTATCTCTGCCTTTGTAGGTGAATGGGCCGATGCTAGCATTATTGCTCTTGTTGTTGTTTTAAACGCTGTAATTGGCGTCATTCAAGAATCGAAAGCAGAACAAGCTTTAGAAGCATTAAAAAAGATGGCAACACCAAAGGCAATTGTTAAGCGTGATGGTGAACAAAAAGAAATTCCATCAGAAGATGTTGTTCCAGGGGATATTGTTATGCTTGATGCAGGGCGCTATATTCCTTGTGACTTACGACTTATTGAAACTGCAAATTTAAAAATTGAAGAATCAGCGTTAACAGGTGAGTCCGTTCCTGTTGATAAAGATTCACTTTATCATCCTTCTCTTCAAAATGGAGAGCAGGTACCACTAGGTGATCAAAAAAATATGGCATTTATGTCAACACTCGTTACTTATGGCCGAGGCGTTGGTGTTGCTGTTGAAACAGGAATGAACTCACAGATTGGAAAAATTGCAACTCTCTTACATGAAGCCGATGATGATGCAACACCACTTCAAAAAAGCTTAGCACAAGTCGGAAAATATTTAGGTTTTGTAGCAGTTGCAATTTGTATCATTATGTTCCTCATTGGATATTTCCAAGGTCGAGATACGTTAGAAATGTTTATGACTGCTATTAGCTTAGCTGTAGCTGCGATTCCAGAAGGATTACCAGCAATAGTTTCCATCGTTCTCGCAATTGGTGTACAGCGTATGATTAAACAAAACGTTATCATTCGCAAACTTCCAGCCGTAGAAGCACTGGGTTCTGTTACGATTATTTGTTCAGATAAAACTGGTACATTAACACAAAATAAAATGACAGTGACTCATTTCTATAGTGACCGTACATATGACAAATTAGAAAAGTTAGACGTAAACAATGATGCTCAACGCTTATTATTAGAAAATATGATGTTATGTAACGACGCATCTTACACAGCTGACTCACAGACTGGTGATCCAACAGAAATTGCCCTTCTTGTTGCCGGTAGCAACTTTGACTTTCAAAAAGCTGCTGTAGAAGCTCAACATAGACGTGTGAACGAATTATCATTTGACTCCGAACGCAAAATGATGTCAACACTACATGAATATGGTGAAAACTATTACAGTATGACAAAAGGAGCAATTGATAAACTCTTACCTCGCTGTACCCATATCTTTATAAATGGTAGAGCAGAAATCTTAACCGAGGCAGAAAAAGAACAAATATTAGAAGCTGCCCAAATGATGTCTCAAAAAGCTTTGCGTGTACTATCTTTCGCTTTCAAACAGTATGATACACAAAACGTTAACACCGATCACATGGAAGAAAATCTTATATTTATAGGGCTTGTTGGTATGATAGATCCACCTCGAACAGAAGTAAAAACATCTATTGCAGAATGTAAGAGCGCGGGGATTCGTACTATTATGATTACAGGTGATCATAAAGATACCGCTTTTGCCATTGCAAAAGAACTTGGTATTGCTGAAAAAGAATCCGAAGTTATGATTGGAACAGAATTAGATCGTATTTCAGACGAAAAACTAGCAAATGAAATGGATCATTTAAATGTTTTTGCGCGTGTTTCTCCTGAACATAAAGTGAAAATTGTAGGAGCATTACGTGCCAAAGGAAATATTGTTTCGATGACTGGGGATGGTGTCAATGATGCTCCATCTTTGAAACAAGCAGATATTGGAGTTGCAATGGGGATTACCGGAACAGATGTGGCTAAAGGAGCCGCTGACATGGTTTTAACAGACGATAACTTCTCATCTATTGTAAAAGCGGTTGAAGAAGGCAGAAACATTTATCGCAACATAAAAAAATCAATTCTGTTCTTACTTTCTTGCAACTTTGGAGAAATTATTGCACTATTCTTAGCTATTTTACTCGGCTGGGCTACACCACTTCGTCCTATTCATATTTTATGGGTAAATTTGATCACAGATACACTCCCAGCTCTATCGCTAGGTGTTGATCCAGAAGACCCAGATGTGATGAAAGACAAGCCACGTGGTGCAAAAGAAAGCTTGTTTAAAGGTAGTGTTTCTTTTCTTATTCTAAACGGGATTGTAATAGGACTCATCACTTTAATCGCCTTTATCTTTGGAGCAAAGCTCTATACAGGAGATACAAATATCTTCCCACTGTTCCCGTCGCAAATTGATGATGATGCTTTATTACACGCTCAAACGATGGCGTTTGTTGTACTCAGTTTTTCACAGCTCGTTCATTCATTCAACTTACGATCAAATACGAAATCAATCTTTTCAATTGGAATATTCACAAATAAATACTTAGTTTTCTCCCTACTTATCGGTGTACTTATGCAAATATGTATTATCTCAATACCGCCAATTGCCAACATATTTGGGGTACATGCCTTAACATTAAAAGATTGGGGATTTGTTATAGTACTAAGTATTATTCCACTTGTTGTAAATGAGATTATAAAAGTGTTTAAAAGAAATTAAAAGGCAATGAGGAATCTCCTCATTGCCTTTTAGTTACCCTTGTAATTCTTTTTTAATATTCTCTGTTAGTTCTGCCATACGTTTACGACTTTCTTCACGTTCACGTTTGTTTTGCTCTTCAATTTGCTGCGTTTCTTGCATACCTCTTGAAATAATATTCCATGTTTCTTCAAGTGTTTCCATTTTAATACTAGAAGAGCCAGAAAGTCTTGCTACCTCTACACTTTGCGTTGCGATATTTTGTGCGTTTTTCTTAAGTAACTCATTTGTACGACGATCAAGCTCAGCCATAGAATCAGCAACGAGCTTTTGACGTTTTGCATTCACAGCTTGAATAATTCCATTTTTAAAGATAGGAATCGTTGTAATAAACGCTGTATTAATTTTACCGATTAATTTGTTATTACCACGCTGTATCATACGAATTTGTGGTGCTGTTAATAATGCAACCATACGAGCCTTTTCTAGGTCATCAATGCGTTGCTCTAAAATTTCAACAGAGTTTCTCAAAGATTCTAATTCAATACCTGCCAATTGATCATTATTACGAACACGTTCCTCATACATTGGAACTAATTCTGTATTTAGACGTTCTAGTAACATTTCTCCCGCTACTACATATTTCTCTAAGTCTAAATAATATTTTAAGTTTTGTTCATATAAGCCATCTAACGTACCAATTGATTTTTTCATTTCATCTTGGTATTTCGTAATTTCCACGTACACTTTGTCCATTTCACGGCCCATCGTTTGATACTTACTAAAGATTTGTTCAATCATTTTATCTGCTTTTTTAAACATACGAGAGAAAAATCCGCTTTTCTCTTCCGCGAAATCTTTACTATCAAATCTGTCCATAATTTTACCAAGTTGCTTTAATAATTCACCAGAATCCTCTATCTTGGATAAGGACATCGTATGTAAAATCTGATCTGCAAAACGTGAAATCTCCATAGAAGGCTCTTTACCAAGTTCGATTAATTCTAACTGGTCTTTAATATCAACAGCATTATAAATACGCTGAACTTCGGCATCTTGTCTTAGCTGCAAACGAACATCTTGCGCAGTTTGCTCATTCAATTCTGTTTTCGAATCTAGTACAACTGGATTATTCATATGTGTTTCTCCCTTTCCTTATAAAAATGGACGAAATAGTCCTTTAATTGTTTGTGATAAATTTTTATAGGCTGACGGCCCCTGAAATTCAAGATCAAAATTCACTTCCTCGAGCCAATGTGAATCAAATGCTGCCCCTTCAATATATGGTTCAATATCATTTCTTCCTGTTGGATTAAAGTGTAGTACATCAATTCCAATTTGATTTAAAAATAATAATAAAACAGCATCAGAACGATTTAATTCCCCACTCTTTTCATTATTAAATATAACAATTTTTGGCACTTCTTGCGAATAATCAAATTTCTCAAGTAACTCTAAAATATGTGGTGGAATTTGGGAAAGTTGTGCAAAAACATACAAAGCTACCTCTTGTTTTGTTTCTTTCCCAACTGGTTTACAAAGTTCACTTTCGCATGTGTGAATAATCGCTTCTGCAATTCCATGTTGCAAGCCTTCTGGCAAGCGTTTATGCGGCCACCAATGACTATTCATAATTAAATCTGGATGAAGGTTCCCCCCGCGGTCTAATGCATCACGATAATGAAATTGAAAATTTGCTTTTTGTTCTTTTGTAAATGGGAATGTATTAATTAATAAACTATTATCAAATGATGTCACAGCCTTCAGTCGCTGAAAATATTCTTTATCGTTTTTGGAAACACCTGACACTTTCGCAAATAAAGATGGAATATAAATATGTTTATTTTCTACAAAGAACGTAGGACGAACAAATGCCTTTTCTTTCGTAATTAAAAAGAGTTCATCGTATGTTGTTTTCAGCGTGCGTGCTACGGGTGTGTACGTACGGAATTGCCACGGTTTATATAATAAGGAATTGTCATGATGAAGTACTTGTTCAATTTCTTTAGACGCTTGATAAGCTACTGTTGCAACTCGCTCCCGGCGTCTATCTGGAAATGGTTCTAATGAAATACGACCTGGATGTGAAATAACAAAGGTCTTCTCTTCATTATCAATGCTTTCAAAGCCATCTTTTCCTTCCGGATGATAATATAACACATCACACCCGAGCATAATAAGGAAATATAAGAAATATATACGACTCTCCTTCGCATCCCCATACCAAATGATGCGAGGCATTTGTTTCTTATAATTAATTGTCGAAAACCATTGTGCTACATAATTTTCGCTTAATTTAATTATATCAATTAAGAAACGACGAAAACCTTCTGTTTTTAAAGATTGATTATGTTGTTTCTCATACAAGGTTAATATAGCAATAAATGTTGTATGTATATAGTGTTGTAAATCAGGATTATCAACTTTAGGCAACAACTGTTTTCCTGATAAATGCGCAACAAGACGATTTACTGTAAGACCATTCGCAGCTTCCTGATGCAGTGTGAATACTTCTTGAATATGACGGAGCTTCTCAGAATCGATCACTTTATTTAAATTTTGTTCGTGTAGTACAGTAATTCCTTTTGCTTCACTATAATCAAATAATTCATTAAAATATTCATCTACATCGTTTGGGACACCAAGAATACGACAAGCTATATAGCTAAATTTCATCTCATTCTCTGTTAATTCATACTGCGGGCGCTTTTCTAAAATCGTTTCAAATTGTTTTAAATCCGCTTCGTCTTTTAATGCATGTGGATGAAGTGTAAAACGCGAAAACACGACAGTTCACCTCCAAAAAACATTTACTTTTTAAGAATTAATATCTTATCTCTTTATTATAAACTATTTTAGGTTATAAAAAATGGGCGCTCGTATAATGAGCAAACCCATTTCAATTATTTATCTTCTTTCTTAGTAGCTGCAATCTCTTCTCTGGCTTGTCCTTGTCGCATATAATGCAAAATAAATGTTACGCCAAATGCGATAACTAAAATCATAAAGAATAACCAGTGTGGCACTTCAATGTGAATAACAGATAACAACATCTTCGCTGCAATAATTAAAATTAAAATATATGCCGTTGATTCAAGCTCTGGAATACGTTCTAGTAATCTTAAGAATACACCTGCAATACCACGCATCATTAAAATACCAAGCATTCCACCTAATAGTAGAATCCAAACTTCATTGGAAACACCAAATGCTGCAAGAACGCTATCTACTGAAAATGCAATATCCATTAGCTCAACCATTACAACTGTTCCCCAGAATACGCCAAACATTCTAAAGAGAATACCGTTTTGGTTCAAGCCATGCTCTTCTTCTTCTTCATCATTTTCTTTTCGTTTATCAATGAAGTATTTAACAGAAAGCCATGCAAGGTACAATGCTCCTAATACTTTTACCCACCATAATTTAATTAAGAACATACCGATTCCAATCGCAATAAAACGGAATACATATGCACCGATTAACCCATAAAACAATGCCTTTTTACGCTTTTCTTCTGGTAAATGTTTTACCATTACGGCTAACACAAGAGCGTTATCGGCAGATAATAATCCTTCAAGTACAACAAGTGTACCAATTAATCCCCAAGATACAGGATCTTGTAATACTTTAATCCACATGTCCAAGTCAAAAAATTGGGCATACGTATCAAGGATTCCCTGTAAAATACTCATCTTACTGTTTTCCCCTATTCTTTGCTAGATTTATAGAAAGGTCAAAAAAAGGAAACGAAGTTCGTTTCCTTCTTATGCATCCAAGCCATACGCTCTTACAAGCGCACCTAATCCACCTTGGAATCCACTTCCTACTGCATTAAACTTCCACTGTCCATTATGACGGTATAACTCACAAAAGACAACTGCTGTTTCAATTGAGAAATCTTCCCCTAAATCAAAACGAAGAACTTCTTCATTCGTCTCTTCATTTGCTAAACGAACAAATGCATTTGCAACTTGTCCAAAGTTTTGATTACGCCCTTCTGCATCATAAATCGTAACTGTAATTGCAATTTTGTGCACATCTGCTGGAACTTTAGTTAAATCCACAACAAGTTGCTCATCGTCGCCGTCGCCTTCACCCGTGCGGTTATCACCTGTATGTAAAACCGATTCACATGGAGATTGTAAGTTGTTATAGAAAATGAAATTTGTTTCTTTCGTACATTTTCCATTTGCATCTAATAAAAAGGCAGATGCATCTAAATCATAATCGGATCCACCATCATATGATTTAATATCCCAGCCAAGACCGATAACTGCTTTTGTAAGACCTGGACTTGTCTTACCTAGATCAATTTTCTGTCCTTTTTGTAATTGAATAACCATATATATTCACCTCTTATGCTATGATTCTAAAAATACATACATGAGTGAAGCACATGTCCACTCATGTATATCTGTCTTATTACTCTACATCTAAACCAAAGTTATTACATAAAGCACCTAATCCACCTTGGAATCCACTTCCAATTGCATTAAACTTCCATTCACCAGCATGACGATATAATTCACCGACAACTACTGCTGTTTCAATTGAGAAGTCCTCACCAAGATCATAACGAATTAGCTCTGCGCCATTTTCTTCATCTATAATACGTACGAAAGAATTAGATACTTGTCCAAAGTTTTGGCTGCGACTTTCTCCATCATAAATTGTAATTGTGAAACAAATACGCTCAATATGTGCTGGAACATTCTTTAAGTCCACCTTAATTGTTTCATCATCGCCTTCACCTTCACCAGTACGATTATCTCCTAAATGCTCTACAGAACCGTTTGCACCCTTTGGATTATTATAGAAAACAAAATCTTCTGGACCTGATACTTTACCGTTTGCACCTACTAAGAAAATACTTACATCTAAATCAAAATCATTTTGCCCATCATAACGATTTGTATCCCAACCAAGGCCTACAAGAGCTTTAGAAAGACCTGGATTTGTTTTTGTTAAATCTACCTTCTGTCCTTTTTTTAACGAGATCGATGCCATATATTATTCCTCCTTAAATTGTATTACTGATAACGCGATACAATTTCACTTAAATTTTTATCTTGTGTACCTTCTCCAACTGCAGAAAACTTCCACTCACTGTCTTGACAATACATTTCACCTGCAACTAACGTTGTTTTCCCGCCGTAATTTTCCGATAAATTATAACGTGCTAATTCTTCACGTGTTTGTGGATTTTGAATACGAATATATGCATTTTGAATCATTCCAAAGTCTTGACGACGATTCACACAATCATAAATATTTACAACAAATACTAAACGATTAATACGGCTCGGAACTTTATGTAATTCTACGAAAATCGTTTCGTCATCACCAGCACCTTCACCAGTTAAATTATCACCTGAATGAATAACGCTTCCACAAGCAGATAGCTTATTCCCAAAGTAAACAAGATCACTTTTATTTAAAAAACGATCCTTTTCTAACATAATAACAGATGCATCACAATCGACGCTTGGTTTGCTTCCAAATAACGAAGATAGAAATCCACCCGATTGTCCAATTGGATCCCATCCTAAGCCGACCTGTAATTTTGCTACTCTTGGTTGTCCCTTCGTTAAATCAATCTTCTGTCCTTTTTCTAAAATAATAGGCATGAAGTTTCTTCCTTTCTACAAGGTATTTTCCAAATGGGAAAATATTGTATTCTTCTCTTATATTGTAGCACTATTTGTCAATTGAAAAAAAGAATAAATTTTCAATTATACGAAAACATTTACGTCACTTATTCATGACGATGTAATAAGTGGTAAATTGCTCCAATCATTCCGGCATGATTGCGATTTTGTGCCAGACTAATTTCACATGTATTATAAAATTCTGGCTGCAAATACTTTCTTACCTCTTCTTTCACTTCCTCTAAAAACTTAGTACCTCTCGCTGTGATACCGCCACCAATAATAATTGTTTGCGGGTTAAAAATATAGGCAAGATTGCTAATTCCAATTGCCAAATGTTTCAAGAACACTTGAACTGCTTGTATAACCTCTGTATCCTTTTTATCGTATAACTCAAAAATTGTTTTTCCATTCCAATTGCCCTCACCTTTATATTGCTTCACAAGATGAACTAACCCTGAAATAGATGCGATTTCTTCAAAGCGTTTCCCTTCAACTAACATGTTTCCCCATTCACCAGCACTAAACGAATGTCCTCGATATAATTCCTCTTTGATAACAATAGCCCCACCAAGTCCCGTTCCAAGAGTAAGCATAATACAATTTTCCTTTTGTCTTCCCACTCCTTGCCACGTCTCTCCTAATGCTGCACAATTCACATCATTCTCAATTGAGGCGGGGACCGTTAACGTAGTTTGCAATCTATCAATAATAGGAATTCCGGCATAGCGTGGAATATGATCCACGCCGCCAGTTATCATTCCTTTATGAATATCAACTATTCCTGCTGTACTAATACCAATTCCAGAAATGGCATGTTGATTCATTAGCTCTTGAGACAAGCAAATTAGCTTTTGAACAATTTGTTCACCGCCTAAATGCGACTCTGTAGAAACCGTTTGGTGCTCTAGTAATGTTCCTATTTCTGAAACAATTCCATACTTAATTTCTGTGCCACCAATATCAAATGCAATATATTGTTTCATTCTGTCACTTCCTCTAACATTATGACTTTTATTCCCTTGCATTGAAATGATGAAATCTTAAGGTCTATGTTTAATAAGAGTTTATAAGATTTACTGATTCTGCTTTTACATAAACACTGCTATAGGCTTTATTATCTGAAACAATTTCATAGTAAGTTCCTTGTGCAGTATGAACCGTATTTTTAATAGCTACCATAATATTGCGAGATGTCGATCCAGTTTGTCCGCTTCCTAAGTTTTTGAACACTTCAGAACCTGCTTTCAATGTTCCCAGACGATATTTATTTAAATCTTTGCTACCATTCATTGAATCTATTCTATACATAAGCGATGCAATTTGTTGTCCCCAGTTCTCATCACTCGCATACATGACATTCATACCTTGTGCCTTATCTCCTAAGTTTCCACCGTTATACGTGTTTCCACTTGGCGTCAAGTAATGCTTGTCAATATATGCTGCACAAAAATCAATGCCTTCTTCCCATGTTTTAAATGCCGTTGCTCCGTTATACGGATCCGAATCTACTGCTCTAAATCCAAATAAATTTTTCTTTTCTTGTGCAATGCGACTCGTACCCCAACCAGATTCTAAAATTGCATGTGATACCAAGTATCCTGCATTCATCTTATATTTCTCTGCCGCACTTACAAAATACTTGCCTAATCCAATCAGAGGACTATTAGCATTAGATTCGCGTAAGAAATTATCAATTTCTTCACCTGTATACGTAGAAGTTACACGTAACGGTACATATTCAAAGTATTGATAGCTATCTTGTCCACCGATTTTTGTTTTATCGAATGCCTCATAGCGTTCGCCTTCTTTTAAATGCTTTGGCGCATTTCCAATTTGATACGTTGCATATTTACCAGTAGAAGAATTATACACATAATGATACAATTTTCCATTTTTTGCTGAATAATACGAAGTTGCTGCCCCTGTCATTTTCGGATGTAATGTTACATCATCTATATTCACATATCCTGTCAATCCATCAATTTTCACATGAATACGATTACCTACTGCTTTTACAAACTCTAAGTCTGCTCCACCTTTTACATATGTAACTTTCTTCCCTGTTGCAATATCATAAATATTAATGACACCATTTGCTCGAACAAACCCTTGCTTCATATTCACAATTTTGCCACCGCTTGTAATGTAAGCATCTTCTTTCATATTTTTCATAATTTGCTCAGCTTCTACTTCATTTGGCTTTTGGATCTTTTGAGATGAAGTAACAATTTCATACGAAGAAGAACCTTGTGTCATTTTTAAGAATTGTAATGAAACATAACCTTCTCCTCCACTAAAACGAACTTTTGCCCAGCCATTCTCTTTAGCAACAATAGTAACGGTCTCGCCATTTTTCAAATGACCAATGATTGTGGTTCCTGTAGATGGACCTTTACGAACATTTAATAAAGAAGCATTTACAACTGCTCGTTCCTCTATAACTTGTCCAGGATCAGTTGGGTTTGTAGGATTCATTCCAATTTGAACAAACTCTAGTGATATGTACCCTTCTCTTCCTTTGTAATTAATCTTTGCCCATCCATTTGCTTTTCCTAGGATTGTTACTTTCTCACCATTTTTCAAGCTTCCAAGGATTGCACTGCTTGTATTCGCTTGGCTTCTTACTCGCAGACTTGTTGCGTTAATTGTTCCACTTTCTTGAGCACCATTTGTAATGTTTCCTGGCTTCTCTTCTTGTTTTCCACCTTCTAATTTCACAAACTCTAACGAGATGTACCCTTCTCTTCCTTTGTAACTAATCTTCGCCCATCCATTTGCTTTTCCTAGGATTGTTACTTTCTCACCATTTTTCAAGCTTCCAAGGATTGCACTGCTTGTATTCGCTTGGCTTCTTACTCGCAGACTTGTTGCGTTAATTGTTCCATTTTCTTGGACACCATTTGTAATGTTTCCTGGCTTCTCTTCTTGTTTCTCTGATTCTAGCTTTACAAATTCTAACGAGATGTACCCTTCTCTTCCTTTGTAATTAATCTTCGCCCATCCATTTGCTTTTCCTAGGATTGTTACTTTCTCGCCATTTTTCAAGCTTCCAAGGATTGCACTGCTTGTATTCGCTTGGCTTCTTACTCGCAGACTTGTTGCGTTAATTGTTCCACTTTCTTGAGCACCATTTGTAATGTTTCCTGGCTTCTCTTCTTGTT